>Ga0315277_10000282_pt1 | contig 83863 bp, 58 predicted proteins | sample YL17G05_15_MG_FD_203695 | JGI IMG/M metagenome (GOLD analysis project Ga0315277, IMG submission 203695) | Sediment microbial communities from Yellowstone Lake, YNP, Wyoming, USA - YL17G05_15 | ecosystem: Environmental > Aquatic > Freshwater > Lake > Sediment | place: USA: Wyoming | collected...
TGTAGCTCTCTCTCACTAAAGAGATGTCTACTCATAAAAGGCTTCTGGAATGATCGATCGTTCCTAAAGGAGTTTGACCTAAAACAACCCGCACGAGACTTGACTGCTTACATAAAAGGCGGGGACTCCGCTCCAGGATGAATCCGGTTTTTCGTGCCTGCCCCGATTCTCTCGGGGCCCGCCCTGTGATTGACTCTTTCTCCGTGGGCTGTCACGGTCCCCCGCCAAAGGATGCGGGGCAGGCATACCGTACCAACACATCGGTGACTCACCAATCTGTTTCCACCCTGATGATCGAGTGATCTCCAAGAATGTAGTTTCGGGCACTCGAGCAAAGGTAGTCCTCTTCGTTCTCCACAATCCCTGCTGAAACAGGATTGTTGTGAATGTATTGCAGCTTCGTTCTGAGCATTCCTCCATTCCGGATGACTTCATCATCGAAACGCCGCATCCAGAACTTTCTTCTTTGTTTTCGCAAGGCACTCCCCTCTGCGGCGAACAACCGCGTCAGAGCCTGTCTTCCGTCCCGTTGGAGAGCCTCCATCAGATCCCAGGCACTATACTTCTTGATATCCCTCATAATATCTGAAAGCGACCCGAGCGCCGGTTCAACGTCAATGATCCAATGGAAATGACTCGGCATAATGACGTATCCGTAGATCCTGAAGCTGTAAACCTCTTGATAGTGTTTGATATTGGCAATCAGTATGTCGCAGTATGTTGGTCCCGTGAACACCCGGCCGAAGGCGACCACCGTGGTTGTCACAAAGTAGACTGTTTCTGAAGTAAGCGATGAACGGCCTCTTCGACCCATAGCATCTTCTCGTCTTTTGCTCCGCCGGGACGGCGCGTACCATACCAGAATGCTCCGTGGCTCACTTGATTTCCAGATGCCCACCGATCGGGGGTTAAAACCCAACAGGTTCTTCTGCTGCTTCTCGACGCCCCAAAGGGCGTCGCAATCGTTGATCGTTGCCCCGAGCTTCCCGCCTCCGCTACGCTGCGGCGGGCAGGCAGCTCGGGGTACATTCAGCAGAGAGAACAAGATGGCCTTTAGCCCCCAACTAGCAACGGGGGTTGAAACAAACCATCGCGGACAAGCCCGCCACAAAGCGCGGCGGGCAAGCCCGCCACTCCCGTCAAGAAACGGCGGGACGCACACAACGCGAAAGCGCGGCGGGCGAGCAAGTCCTGACGGCACTTTGCTGCTTCTTCATCACCTTGATCGATGCAATACGGTCGTTCCATCCGGAGCTGACGAGCGACGGCATGCTTCTGTCGATCGGCAGGAAGTCGCCTTTGAAGTCCGTCTGGTCGTAGGCGAACGCCTTCAATTTGCCCTGCAGCCTGATCGAGCTCGCCTGGCCGCCGAACCAGTACAGTTGAAGATCCGGATACTCGCCAACTTCGAAGTGAAAGCGCTTCCCTTCGTAGTTCGGGTGCTCGAACAGGATGAGCCTTGCCGTCGGGTCCTTCTTCCCGGTTCCCTTGAGGCGCGCGATCTCATCGCTCAGCAGCTGGATCTGACTCTGGAAGAAGACGATCGATTTCTCCCTGACCGCTATACTGTGGTTCGCCTCGGCGGTGAGATTGTGGTTCTCGGCCTGGCTTGTGGCGAGTCGCCGCTCGAGATCAGCGACCTCCTGTTTCTTCAAGTATCCTCCGCCCAGCCAGCCGAGTGCGAGAGCCGCGACGACGAGCAGGCCCGCAACGATCTTGCCGCTGGAGATGCCGTAGGCTCTTCTGTCCTTCACCCATCTGAGGTAGAAGTCGTATGCTGCGCTGAGCAAGGAGAGCAGGGCCACGACGGCGGCGATGATTTCATTGAGGTTCATGATTTTCCTCCATTCAATCCCCCCCGTAGCGATAACGCTCTCCGCGATCGCTGTCGCTCGCGAGCCTACAGGTCCATCCCCTCAATCAGATCTCTTTGGTACGATGGCAGGTCAATCTGTGGTGTGCTTGGCCACCCGGATATCCCAAGCGACCACGGTGCTACGCGTCAATTTACACGACTTTCTAAGAAAATCAACCGGATGAAAACCCGAGCCGAGGACCAGTCGTCAATGACAACTCGCGTCTCCCCTGCGGATGTTCATTCACCGATGGAGATGCTATGTGTTTGCCGAATGAAGCGCAAAACCGGAAAGTCGGTAGTTTTGCCGGAGAAGCGGAAGACAGAATCCAGGAGACAGAATACAGAAATCAGAAGTCAGGAGTCAGAATCCAGAAGTCGGGAGTCAGGAGAAAGCGAGGAAAAGGCCCTAGAATGGGGCGATTATGGTGGTGGCGGCTTCACCTGACTTCTCTGATTGCCCCGAACTTTGGCGAAGCCATCACTTCCCCGAAGGGGTCCTTCGGACGTGACCTTCGGGACAGGCGCGTCGGACGGCCTGTTCGTGCGTTCCATTTCACTCCCACGTGATGTTTGTGTTGAAGGCTTTTCCCCTCATGACGCGGGGTGAAATATCGGCTCGCGGGTTGGGCAGAATGAAACAAAATAGTTATTTCACTTTATCTTCAATTCATAAACAATAATGAATTCTGTATAAGCGGAGTTCACACAACTCACAGGCATTTGAGAGCTTATCTAAACGCAAAGGGACTACCATACATGAGCAATCTTGAATCATCACCATCACCCATAGATCTGAACCAGCTAGAACAACCCGCCAGCGTTATGGTGCCCGTATTATTCATCGAGCATACCACGTCGAAAAGGCCTTTAGCAACTTGGAAGAAGCATTGCGATTCATTGGGGTTTTGCGTGTACGGGGAAGAGCTTTTTGATATCCCGAAGCGTTTGCTGCTGGAATCGATGTCCACATCTATGGAGAAGCAATGAATGCCCTGACTTCCGACGCAGATACCTTCAAACGTGGTCGGGGAGTCTGTGGAGCGAATGTCCCAGTCGGAGGTGGGGCCAAAGTCGTTGAAGAAGGAGAATGTATCCAGGAGGTCATTGTTGCTTTTTTGATAATGGACCAATTCCAGGAGTCCGGGGGAACCATGATTGATATAATATACCTTAAACTCCCCCTTGTACCCGGTAAAAATGATGCTAGAAAATCCGCCGTTTCTGGGGAAGTTATTCCATTTTGTTTTTTGCCCGAGCAACCAATTGGAGTCTACCGCAGGATAGTACAAGTACTGGAACCAGTTTGCAGAAGGCGAGCCGGTTGAGGGACCTTCCTTCACAGAGATCAAAATCCCATGACCCTGTTGGGATCTACATTCCAACAGATTGAGCCCGGGTGCGATGATGCAGGCTGTGCTGACAAGGCTGTTTGCGGAGCTAGCGTATACTTGAAATTTCTCGGACAGAGTGCCAGAGAGTTTGTTTTCATAAAAATGGATTCTCCCATCCTTCTGAACGACCACCACATCCGGGCCATTACCATCCACTGCTACAATTTGAGGATCGAGCTCTAATTCATCGGTTAATTCAATGGGGGGGCTGGCGCAACGATTAAGCGTAAAACATTGCAATCGCGTGCGTTTTTGTGGATCACTCCAATCTTCAACCACCACCCACAACTGATGCGTTCTAGACGCAACACTCATGATGTTCATGTTGGTGGAAATAGTTTCAAGCCCGCCGAGCCAGACAAAGTTAGGGTTGGCCTCCTGAAGTTTACATGTCAGAAGATGAAAAGCATATTTGTCATGGTTTCCTTGGTGGGGTGATGAAACCAGTACGAAGGTTTCATTGTTGACGATGGGGCGGAAAAATAGGGGGGCAAAATCGGTGAACCTAGCGAGCGGGGAAAATTCCCGGCTGCGGAATTTTGGTGTGAGTATATTTTGAAACATGTTTTGGAATATATTAAGAAGGATGTCGAAATATTTCTCTATTATTGGGATTATAGGCATGGGATCCTCCTTTGGTCTCTTCTGGGGGGACTATAATGGACTCAGATACTCAGACAATTTGCCATGTAAATCAATTTGCTTAAGCCAGGATTTCCCAGATGACTTGCGATTTTTGCCATTCACAGGAATCTTCCCATCTCCAGCCCCCATTTTACTGCGACCGAGCATTGCGTCAAGACATTAGTTGGCCATTTCCACATCAAAAACCTCCTCCAATCTCCCTGTTGTCGCGAAGGAGTAACGTTTCTACCTACCGCTTATCAATGATCGACGGTACGACCCCAGATTCACCCCTTTCGAATACCCGATCATGTCAGTATCGGGGATTACTTTCATTTTTATCATACGACTACGCCTTTGTATACTCTCGTACGACCAGGTCACTCCTTCTGCGCCACGGCAAGCTTCGCCAGCTGCGCCGCCGTGAGCGGTGTGCAGAAGCCTGAATAATTCAGCAACGGCTTCTCAGGATTCTTCAGCGGTATCCAGACCGTATCTTTGTAGTCGCAGTACACAAGATTCCAGTTCAGCCCGTCGACAACAGGGATCACTCCCGCCGTCCCCTTCATCTCCCCTTTCTCCCACCAGACCGGATGGATGTCGTTCTTCTTCACATCCATGACGATCTTTGTGCCGTGACACTCCTGGCATTTCTTCCCTTCTTTCTTGATCGTGTGGAAGTAGGCCGGCGCAAAGGTGATCATCGTTTTGTTCTTGTAGACGTACGAAAGCATATTCGCGAGCTTCACCTTGCCATCGTGATTGATCAACCAGAACATATTCTTCAGCGGGATCTGGACGTCTTTCTTCAACGCAAGGCGCGTGTCAATGTGGCAGTTGAAGCACGTGACCGTCTCCGCCGTGTGGCAAACGTCGCAGGAGATCTTGCCCTTGTGAACCGTGTGGCTCCGCGATGATGACGTCGTCGTATGACATGATTCACACTTCGCACCGTCGAACCCCGGCTCCATGTAGGTCTTGTGCTCAATACCGTCCCCGTGAATCTCTTTTCCGGCGTGACACTGGACGCAGCTCATTCCCTTCGCGAAATGCACGTCAGGGCTGTCTTTCTCCATCTCACCGTGACAGCGGTGACAGGCCCGGATCACCGTGGTCGTGTCGGTCGAATACGTTGATTTTCCATTGACGGTCTTCATGTGGCAGACATCGCAGCTTGTGGCATGGCAGCCCGCGGCGATGCATCCGAGTTGCTCCGCGGTCATGCCTGTCAGGAGCTCCAGGCCGCCATGTTCCTTCGAAACGATGAACTCGATGCCTTTGTTGGTGTAGTGAAGGCTCTTGCTATAGAAGTTGGCAGTGGGAAGGGGCTCTCGTTGCTGCCGACCGAAGGTTGGCTGGGCCACTGCCAGGACGACGACAGCGACCATTACGACGTTCACGAGGCGAGCTTTCATGATTTTGGCCTCCTGTTCCTTGTTGAAGCATAGCTCGAAAAAGTGAACTTAGTTACCTCGAGTGAAGTTGGGGCGTGTACCTAGCTAAGAACAGTTCTCGACTGGTCTGCCCGACCACGTCCCCGCCTGAACGACGTAGTCGGGCAGGGGTTGGGTGGGCCGTGGTGCAGTGTAGACATCACCCTACGTCTTGGAAATGACGGAGGTTGAACTCGTCCCAGCCATCTGTCAAAAAACAAACCACTCAAAGGAAGCTGTCGAGCGTTACATCCGTGACTATGAATCCATCAAACTCTTATCGACCAAGTTCGATGACGTCGATGTCGTCTCTCGCATTATCCGCCTTACCCCCTCGGTCGTCAAGCAGTACCTTGACTTGATACCGCTTGACTCATGAGAGGACAAACACTATCTTCATCACCCCCCCACCTGGTATCACCTGATACTATTTGAGCAATATCATCTTCTTCGTCTGCACGAATTCCTCCGCCTGCAAGCGATAGAAGTAGATGCCGCTGGCAACATTGGCGTTCCACCTTACTTGATAGTGGCCAGCTTCCTTGCGTTCATCGACGAGGGTTGCCACAAGCTGGCCGAGGATGTTGTAGACTTTCAACGAAACGTTTGCCGATTTCGGAAGATCGTAGCGAATCGTCGTAGTCGGGTTGAACGGGTTCGGGTAGTTCTGCATCAACGTATATACTTTGGGAATCGCGCCCTGTTCAATGACCTTGAAATCCACAAGGAATCCTGAGCCTATTGCGAACGCAGATCCCTTCGTGATGCCGACGACCACCTCGCCGACGGCATCTCGCAATTGTGTATTGGAAGCACTCGATAGGGAGAAGCCCGTGTCGAAGGAGAATGTGCGCACCTGGATGTCCTGTGACGCCGCTGTCGCGGCTAGGAGGAGTAGAGCAGTCACCGTCGATATTGCGGCGTTCTTCATAGGATCACGCTTGTCGGTGAGCATCAAATGGCCGATCAGTCAACGGCGTGCGCTCACGCCGGGGTGGTGGCGCAAACGAGAATCGATCGTGTCCAAACATGCGAGTCATCGCATCAAGAGCCAGTACCAAATCCTCTTTCCACTGTTGCCGGTTGACTTGAATGTTATGCGACCGGGTTGGACGTTGTCTGTGAAGATCGGATTATTGACGGCAGGCGCCTCGGCAAAAGTTGCCACTGCGCCCGCCGAAACGGTTAGACCGTCAAAGAAAACGACAACGCTGTCCCCTACGCCGAATGTGGCTGAACCAGCGTTTTTGGATGAGCTGAGGAATCCATCCGTTGATGTGTTGCCGGTTACATGGAGATCGGATTTGACGGCGAGCCCCGGGAAACCCACCTCCAATCCTCCGTCCATGCTTGTTGCGCCTGTCACTCGAAGGTTGGATTTGACACCGTTCTCCGGCCACCCCACAACTGTCGGTCCGGCGAGGATGACGCTCCATTGGCCGAAATCCTCTCCGCTGAATCCAAAATACGTTGAATTAACGGCCTTGGTGTAGCCAAGGAGAACCCTACCAGCTTCATCAAAAGCGACGGGAGAAATCGTTACGGGATCCGGACGCTCGACCGTGAACGTAAGCACTGCTCCGGACGTGCCGGATGTGCTGTATCCCCAACGATGGATGCTCCACGTGGAGTTCTCACTTCTAAAGGTTGTTGGATTCCAACTTGTGGCGGAAAATGTCAATGCAGGCGAATTCTGCGCCGATCCAACATCGGAACCTGTGCTGTTCCTGAGAGTCAGTCCCGATGTGATGTTGGCCGGTTTTTTTGTGCCCGGAGCAACAATGGCATTGTAGTTCTCCACCACCGCATTGTTGGAGGTTGCAGAACCGAATGTTGCTGCCGTATTCACCGCATAAAGGGCAGTGTCCGCGCGCGCTGCGTCTGCGGCATAGTTCGAGGTGTCTGAGCGGGACGCGTGCGCAGAGTTTAGAGAATACCCGACAGCGCTGAGCTGGAGCCTCGGAGAGAGGATGTCATTCCCCACTTGAAGGCCCAGCCAATATGGCCTGTCGAATCGGACATCATCGGAGAAGGGCACGCGGTCACCGAGGAGTGTGGCGAACAGGCCGCCGTGAACCCGAAGCGATTTCGATTCAGACCATATGGGCGAGCCGCCAGCTTCGGCCGTGTAGAGTGCGAAGCTGAAATCGTATGTTCCATCGGGTTTCGGATGGCCGGTGGTATCCGTGAGGACACCCTGGTAGGAAATGAATCGAGGGATTTGTGCGTGAAGGTATGACGGCGCAAGAGATAGCGTCGTCAAGACAGCCGCAAGAAATACGGCAGCTGAGGATGCTCTCATGATCACCCCCATCGTTTCTGAAATTCCTTGAAATTTCTTTTGACCTGGTACCAACCACTCCATCAGTTGCTTGGAAAGCTGCAGCTAGAAACGCGAAACACAATATTGCGAACTGGCTATTTTGATCGCCCGGCGATCCTCCGTGCTTACGCGGGCCGTCAGCGTGAATCTCTTCTTGGTCATTTGATACCGATGCCATTGTTCATATTGACCTTCTGGCGCACCTTGCACGCGTTCTTTCTCGCTGTTACCCGAGGTGCCCCTTCTTCAGAAGATTCCAGGGATTAGTCGCTTGGTGGAGGCACAGTAGTTCACATACTCTTCGCCAAAATGATCGATGAGAGCTTTCTCCTCGACGTGGATTCTGTAGAGAAAGGCTGAACATATCGGCACAAAGATCGCCAGGATGCTGAGATAGTTGGCGTAGCATAGCCCAAGCCCGAAGAACGAAAGCAAACTGCCCGCGTATGCCGGATGGCGCACAAAGCGATAAATCCCCTTCCTGATGATCCGATGGTCTTTTGTGATCGACACGTCCACTGTGAACTGATGCTTCAGAGAAACGATGGCAATCCAACGAATGAGCAGACCGCAGATGATCAGAATCAGGCCGGCAATTGGAAAGACGCGGGATCCATTTCCAAAGTATCCAATGCGCTGGTGGCTGAGAAGGATGCCACCATTGACGCCGACAAAAATCATTGCCCAGAGTACCCGGAGCGACGATTTATCAAATCGCATGTCCGTCGATCCAGAGCGCCTCGTTCGGGCTAAAATGATTTCCGATCCTACCCAAAGGATGGAGACTATGATCAACATGATGCCCAAAGTCATGCGCGAGTCTTCCTGCAACGGCAACAGGGATTTCGCCTAGCGTTCAGGCGAAACGTTTGTTTGCCCCGGAGTTCTTTTTCGGGGCCCCCCAAGTTGTCCATTTTCAATGATATACGTGTATGGTGGTTTCTGCCACCAGCTGAAGTCGGTTTGCGAACGTCTGTCACAGAAATCTATGCGCCTGGAATCACCAGCGAACCCTATGACGGCATCTTCTTCAGCGTGATGCGTGCCCACATTGGTAAGCCTGACAACTCTATTTTTTCTATTGTGTAGCTTCCGGCAAAGCTTGTGCTTTCAATGATTCTGATAAACTCTTCGGTTCGGTAGCTCATGTTCAGCGATTTCCGTAGGGCAACCGGCCCAACTACCCTGCGCACCCAATCCAATTGCCGGAGATTCTTTCTTAGAGCACCCCTGTACTCAGTTTCGTTGATGTCTTTGTAGACTTCGAACAGATACGCCGATTTGCCTTTCTGAAGGATGCGGGAGATTTCTTCCAGGGATTCCTCCGGGTAGTCCCAAAGGTAGAAGCTACCGACGCTGGCTACTGCAGTAAAAAAGTCGCTTTCATAGTCAGTATGTCGGATGCTACCTACACGAAGATCGGCAGGGATGTTTTGCAGGTTCTTTCGTGCCACTTTGATCATCGAGGCGGAAATATCGAGTCCAAACAGCTCTAGGCCAGGATTCAGTCGGTTAATTTCCATCAGTAGCCTGCCAGGCCCCGTCCCCACATCCAACAACTTTCCACTCTCCGTCCTTGAGACGAGATCGTGGGCGATTTCTGGAATGCGAGATTGAATAGGTTCCACGGAGAGGAACCTGTCATACAACCGGGCACCGAAACCCGGCAGGCGGACAAAGTGACTCTCGCCACGCGTTTTCATAGAGCCTCTTTTCCTCTTGCAGCATTGTCGATTATTGTCTGACGACGTCGAGTAGTGCGGTCAGGCAGGCCAGTCACCCCGAGCTCAGTCGAGATGTGTTCCAGGCCAGGTCCGGTCCTCGACTCCTCTCGGACTGACTCTGCCTGTCTATACTGAATCCCCAGAAAGACCGGTCACCCGGAGCGAAGGGAGAGACACCTTGGATCAGCCAAAACGTTCGTCGCAACAAGAGCGGGATTCACGCTGAGCGCAGTCGAAGCGTGCAAAGAGATGTCGATCTATAGCATCCTTCGACTGCGTCCCGCTGGTAGAACCAGCGGGACTCCGCTCCAGGATGAATCCGTTTGTTGTTTGGTGGCCAAGGCGCCCGCGAACGCCACAGAAACCCCCTATCATACCCCTATGGGGGGATGGCTTGCCCGACGCGTTCCGTATTCCCTTCTACCGCCAACAGTCCGGTTTGAACATATCGAACCCCGACGGTGGTCCGTAAAGACGTACTGGAATGACAACTCTTTCTTCAAACGGTCACTTCTTCGTCGTGTCCCTTTTAGCCTTCGCGGCGTTGATGTCCGCCTTCGTCCGCGCGACAAATCCCCCTATCCCCTGCGCCGGGGCATAGGCGCGGCCGATGAGATCCACGGTCTCCAGAGCCTTGTCGTACTCTTCCAGTCCCTCGTACGCCTGCATCAGGATGATGTAGGGATTGTACTGCGAGAGTTGCTCAGCGGTTCCGCGGTGCACGAGCGGCGCCAGCTCCCCGGTAAGCTCCGTGAGGTACTCCCGATAAACCACCTTATTCCCCACCATATTGTGCAGCGTCGCCAAATCCCACTTGAAGCGGTAATCCATCGGATGAAGCCGCCGCGGCACAACCTCTTCCATCCTGCCCAGCACCTTGTTCGCTTCCACAGAATCCTTCTTCTCGTTCACCAGGTACAACGCAAGCGAGAAGAACGGCTGCCGGTAGCTCGAAATCATACGATGCTGGTTTTCATCGAAATGGACCGTCGAATCCCGCAAGGCTCGCCAGAGGAATCCATCCTCGGGCCCGAGGGAGGGCTGCTTCACATCCGTCATCAGATCCTTGGTCGTTCCCTTCTTATCCACCGCCGCCCAGAAGCTCGGGAATCGCTTCGGGACGAGCTTGTACGCCAGGCCGCGCAGCTCCAGGTAGTCGCGCAGTCCGATCTTCCCGTCCTCACCCACACTGATGGCGAAATAGACGGGACGCTGCCAGGCTGCCGTGCGGACGATGTCGAACACGACGATGTCCTGGACGCGGAGCGCAGTGACGTTCCCCACCTGAAACGTCACGGGCATGACCCATTTCACGGTGTCGACAATGGCGGTGCTCTGGGGATCGTTGCTGTCCGGCTCCCGCCCCTGCTCTGCGAAACGGGGCACCGGGATCTGCATCATCTGCGCCTGCCACGGGATGGGCAGAATGCCATCGATCTGGTCGTCGGGAATGCTGAGCGGGACCGCCTTTGAGCCGAAGGGTGTGCCGTGCTTGAGCTGATTGACGTACCAATCGGTGTTCGCCAGGCTCAGGTTGACGATACGGACGTCGCGCCGCACGCCCTCGACGTCCTGCAGATACCAGAGAGGGAAGGTGTCGTTGTCCCCCTGCGTGATGAGGATGGCGTCTCTTTCGACACTCTGAAGAAGATTGTAGGAGTAATCCCAAGCCAGATAGTGAGCCCGGCGGGACATGGGGTGGAGGTTCGTCCGGAACATGTTCACCGGGATGAACGCAACGGCCAGCACCAGGACTCCGTAGCTTGCCAGTTGCAGGTTCCTTCCCTGGAGCCCTTCCTTCAGCATCTCAAGGAAGCTCGCGACCCCCATTCCGATCCAGAGGCAGAACGCCCAGAAGGAGTAGACGAAGAAGTAATCCCGCTCCCGGGGCTGCGGCTCCTGCATGTTGAAGTAGACGGCGAGGACAAGACCCGTCAGGAGGAAGAAGATCGACATGATGAACGCCATCTTCTGATCCTTCCGCCAATGGAAGTAGATGCCGAAGATTCCCACGATGAACGGGATCGCGTAGAGTTGAGAAAAGCTCACCCCTGCATCCTGCCAATCCGCTTCCTTGCCGATGAAGTTCCAGCCGACATACCGGAGGTACATATGGTCGATCTGGTACCTCCACATATAGTCCAGATCGCTTGAGTATTTCTTGAAGTTCCCGATTTTGTCGGGCTCATTCGAGAACCGTCGATCGATGAGTGGCGTCTCGCCATATTGCTCCCGTTCCAGGTAGGTGACGAACCGGCTGAGCGTGTTCGGGTTGTTCTCGTTGATCGGCGGGTCGGCGTTTGCGCGAATGAAAGCCGTCACGTACGTCGAATAGCCAAGAAGGATGAGCAGGAACGAGAGGGAAGCGATGTTCAGGATCCGGTTATGTTCCCGGATCGAATAGAACACGAGGTAGATCGCCGCGACGACGAGACCCACTGCGAGCACGACCCAGAGGAAGCTGCGGATGCCGAACACTTCGCTGTCCAGCATAGAGGGGAGCCATTTGACGATCCCGGGATACGCCGTCCAGAAGATGATCGAGGCACCGATGCCGAACTTGATCAGATCCATCGAGGTAAGGAACTGCCGCAGCGATTTCTTGTAGTTCCGGAAGTAGACAACCAGGATCGCGACTAAGAATCCGAGGAGGCCGTGGATGTGGACGCCCGTGGTAAGACCCACGAGGAAGGCGATCATCAGGAGGTGGAGATCGCTATTCTTCTCATCAGCCTTCTCGAACCACCGAAGGGCGAGCCAAATGATGAGCGCGGTGAAGAGGAGGCTCGTGTTGCGCGTCTCCACCTCGATGGAATTGAACCAGAACGTCGTGCTGAAGGTGAGCGCCAGTGCCCCGATCGCCGCCGGGCCGTAGAGCGAGATCTTGTCGAAGAGCGTCTCCGGCACGGGTCGCCACATCAACATGAACCTCACGCTGATGAGGTAGAGGAGCATCACGACGATCGAGCTCGCGAGCACGTTCACGATGATCATCCTGACGGCGATGTCGGCAGCGTACGGGATCATCGAAGCGACCCGCATGACCAAGACGAGCAGCGGCGATCCGGGAGGATGCTGCACCTGGACAAGATACGAGGCGGCGCAATGCTCCCCGACGTCCCAGAAGACAACGGTGGGAGGAAGCGTGTAGAGATAGTTGCCGAACGTGACCAGGAAGATGATGAAGGCGACAATCCGGTTGAATTTCTTGTGTTCCATAGTCTGCGTTTGTCTGGTTGTGTGTCTACTTGCAACGAGCCTTCTTTGCGAGGCTCGTGCGACTGCCGGTTTCTCCGGCTGCGTGCGTTCTACCTCACCCCTCTTGACCGAGAGGGACCCAGGGGAGGGTGAAGCAAGGAAGCCTTCGCGATGCTTCACCCGCTCCCCGCCAACAAGCATGGCGGGCGAGCCGGCCTCCCCCATCAAGGGGGAGGGGTTTGTTAGCTGAGGCTGTGAAAAAAGTACATCGATTTGTTGGCAAGAAAATCTCGGCCGGAACCTGCCAGGTCTCACCTCCCCTCCCTCGACGGTAGGGGACCAAGGGGAGGGTGGTGTCGGACCGCGGTCTCGCATATGTTCCAGCGCTGCATCGAACTCGTTCAGAGCTGTCGTAATCCCTCACCCCCAGCCTACCCTCCCCCGTCGAGCGGAGGGGATGACGGTCGATGAAACAATGCGAGCGCGCTAGCGCCTTACCGATGACTCGTGCGCCCTCTGCAGCACAAGCATGACCGTCTCAAAGACGCGCTCGTACGTGATGTCGTTCATACAGTCGAATGTCTTGATCGGGCACTTGTTTCCCCCGTGGATCGAGCAAGGCCGGCACTTGAGGCCCCGCGTCTCCACGACCGCATCAAACCGCCCGACGGGCCCGAATCCGAACGCGGGGACGGTCGCCCCAAAGATCGCCACCACGGGCGTCTCCATCGCCACGCCGATGTGCATCGGCGCGCTGTCGTTCGTGATCAGCACCTTGCAGCGGCGGATCAGCTCGGCGGACTGCAAGAGGGTGAGCTTGCCGGCCGTCTTGTACACCCTCGAGGACCCGCTCAGCTTCTGGATCTCGTCACACAGCGCTGCATCCTCCCGGCCGCCGATCAGGACGACTTCGAACCCCTCGTCATCCAGCCTTACCGCAAGCGAGGCGTACCGTTCCTTGAGCCATCGTTTCGTATTCCAGATCGTGCCCGGTGCGATGGCCACGAGATTGTCGGGGCGACCGACTTCAGATTCGAAGAGCAGCTTGTCTACCCTTTGACGATCCTGAGCCGAAGGATAGAGAGAGGGCAATTCCCTCTGGGAGTAGGCGATCCCCATCGCGCGCAGCAAGGTGAGGTTACGCTCAATCTCGTGGAGTTCCCGCCGGTACTTCACGCTCTGGGAAAGCAGGAACTTCCCGGCGCTCATGTCGAAGCCGATGCGATGCGGGATCCGCAAGAGGCAGACGAGCAAGGCGCTCCGCAGCGACCGGTGGGGAACCAGCGCGACGCTGTAATTCCGCCCTGCCAGTCTCCTTTTCATTCTCAGCAGGCCGCCAAGGCCGCGATCAACTCCGCGCTTGTCATACGCGACCACCTGGTGGATATCAGGATGGTTGGCGAAGAGATCCTTCGTCCGCGGCGCGACCACCACATCGACAGGCGCAGCCGGAAAGAGGCGCTTCACCACCTGCACCAGCGGGAGCGTCAGAATCGCGTCCCCGATGAAGGCCGTCTGGACGATCAGTATGCTTTCAATCCTCTTCATGTGCCTTGACGGGCACGTGCACTTCTTCGTCGGCCGGGACGTGCTTCCATCGCTTGTGCATCCACATCCAGTGATCGGGGTACGTGCGGATGAACTCCTCCGTCAGCTTCGTGTGCCGCTTCGTCAGCTCCACGACGTTCTCTGGCGTGTAGCCTCCGAGGTCCCGCCTCGGAATCTCCCGAACGTACACTTCATAGCTTCCATCGGCTTGGCGCACGGAGAAGAGAGCAACGAGCGGCGATCCGACCTTCAGGCTCAAGACCGCGGGGCCCTGATGGGTCGGCACGTTGCGGCCAAAGAACTCAATCGGCACGTTCTCCATCGGCGCGGCCTGATCGGCGACGATACCGATGGCTTCTCCCGCCCGCAAGGCTTTCAGCACCTCCCTCAGCGACGTCTCCATCGGTATGACGGGGTTGCCAAACCTCGTCCGCCGCTGGTTGACCTTCTTATCAACAAGCGGGTTTGCCTGAGTTTTCACGATGATATGCACCGGGATGCCCAGGTTCGTCTTCACACTCTGCGCCAGCAGCTCCCAGTTGCCGAAGTGCGCGGTAAGCAGAAGGAGACCCTTTCCCTGCGCGTATCGCTCTCTTATCAAGTCCGGATTGTCGAAACGCACAAGGCTTCGAATCTTGTCCGGGGTTATCCGGGAAAACCAGAGCAGCTCCAGGAGGGAGATCCCGACATTTCGGAACGCGCCTTTCGCGATGCTCTCGAGCTCCCCCCTTGATCGGTCCGGAAAAGCCTTCGTCAAGTTGTCAAGCGCGATGCGGCGGCGATGCGCCCAGAGGGAGTAGGCTCCTCCGCCGAGCAAGGCGCCTATGCTCCGCACGAGTCGTAGCGGCAGCAGAGTGAGCAGCGCAGCAACGGACTGGAACAGGATGTATTCGATGATGTATCGAAGGCGCATGTTGTCCAAAGAGCGATCAGCAGTCAACGCTCAGCGATCGGCCGCCAGCCATTATTCCATCACTCCATCATTACCATCCATCGTTTCCACTCCCACATTCCCAATTCTCACACCCCATGTCCCACACATCTCACATCGTTCCACTTCCTGCTTTCTGCTGCTCACTTTTGACCAGAAGTCATCTCAAAAATCCTGCTGAAAGAAAAATGTCGTCCTGAGCGGAGTCGAAGGAGACATTTTTCACTCAGACCAGGCTTCGACTTCGCTCAGCCTGACTGAAGAGTGGTTTTTGAGATAGGTTCTATTCAATCTTTGCTCTTTCTTCACTCCCCCATCACCTTGACGATCACCCGCTTTCGCCGCTGGCCATCGAATTCCCCGTAGTAGATCTGCTGCCAGGGGCCGAAGTCCAGCTTCCCGCCGGTCACGGGCACGATGACCTCGTGGTGCATCAAGAGGCTCTTGAGATGCGAGTCTCCGTTCGTCTCGCCCGTCCGGTGGTGACGGCAGTTCGGATTGAACGGCGCCAACTTCTCCAGCCACTCGTCGATATCCTGGATCAGACCCTGCTCGGCGTCGTTTACGTAGATGGACGCGGTGATATGCATCGCCGAGACGAGGATCATCCCCTCCTTGATGCCGCTGCTCTGCAGGATGCGCTCCACGTCTGCCGTGATGTTGACGTATTCCCGATGCTTCTTCGTGTTGAACCAGAGATACTCTGTGTGGAATTTCATCTGTTTCCTGCCGTATTCAATGGGAGAAAGACCTTATGATCGAGTGGCCGCAAGTTCAGGTTCAGCTCGCCTTGAAACGCCCGCACGTTCTCTTGTGTGAAATACTCCCGCAGCTCACCGGCAGTCCCCGGCGGGAGCGCGACCGCGACGGACTTCGATACGTTAGCGAAGTTAACAATGATGATCACCTGATCGTCTCCGTTTCGCCTCAGGTAGGAATACACCTTCCGGTCATCAGAGTTCGTAAGCCTGACGAATTCTCCACGCCGCAACGCCGGATGCTGGAGATGCAGCGCCCCGAGCTTCGTGTAGAATTGGCGGAACTCCTGATGCTTGCTCCAGTCGATCTCCACCTTGTCGAAGAGGGGCAGCTTCCTGTCGTTACCGACCTCCTCCCCGTTGTAGATGAAAGGAACGCCGGGGTATGTAAAGGAGAAGACCGCCGTAGCCCTTGCGCCCTGCGGCGAGTACTTTGTCACGGCAGGCGCATCCCAGGCGTTCTTGTCGTGATTCGAGTTGAACCGTAACCTCAGCGAGCCTTTGGGGAACTGATTTGCTTCATTCCTGAGGATGTCGTCGAAGATCGAGACGGGGGTCGAGCCCTTCATGACTTTCGCGAAAGCGTCGTAGACGGTCCAGGAGTATGTTATATCGAAGGCCTCCACATGGTGCTCCGGCAGGGTTCCTTCCGAGAGCATCATGATCGGCTTGATCTTGTCCAGCTCCTTCCGGGCGCGATCCCAGAAATCCGTCGGCACGAGCTCTGCGACATCGCACCGGAAGCCGTCGATGCCGACGTCACGCACCCAGTATTCCATCATGTCGATCATGTACTTGCGGAGCTCGTGGGAATCATAGTTCAGGTCTGCCACATCGGTCCAGTCGACGTTCGGCGCGACGATGGCGCCTTCCACGTTCATCGTAAACCACTCCGGATGCTCCAGAATGAGTTTGCTGTCCCACGAGGTGTGGTTCGCCACAAGGTCGATGATGATCTTCATCCCGAGCTTATGAGTCGCCTGGACGAGCGATTTGAAATCGTCCAGCGTTCCAAACTGCGGGTTGACGGCGTAGTAGTCCTGCACGGAGTACGGGCTGCCGAGCCTCCCTTTCCGATTCAGCTCGCCGACGGGATGGATAGGCATCAGCCAGAGCACCGTGACACCGAGATCTTTCAACCCGGGCAGTCGCCCCTCGAGCGACTTGAACGTGCCCTCCTTCGAAAACGAGCGGAGGTAAACTTCGTAGATGACGGCGTCCCGCACCCAGTCGGCGCTCGGGCGTGCGTTCAGATCGGCGTATTTCGAACGGAGCAGCTCCTGGACGCGGTCAACCGGCGTGAGCGTTACCGGCTTGTAGATTCCTCCCGAGCCACCCCGGTCATTCACCCGGACGACGATCTCGTTCTTGCCTGGGCGCAGGTTGCCCCCCACCTCGAAGTAGAACGGCTCGCTGTACCCGACGTGAGTTCCGACTTTCGTTCCATTGATCCAGACATCGGCATCGTCGTCCACGCCCCCGAAGACGAGGGCCATCGGCCCTGAGGTATCAGCAAGCTCGAACGTCCGCGCGTACCAGCCGATGCCGTCGTACGACTCAAGGTTGAACCGATCCCAGTAGTCCGGTACGCTCACCCGCGACCAATCCGTCCGATCGAAGCCTTTGTCGAACCACTTCTCCGCGACGCCGCGATCCAGCGAGTCGATCTTGAACAGCCAATCTCCATTCATTGACATCCCATAGTCCTTTTTTGCCGAACAACCCGGGCCGGCGACCAACAGGCAGACCGCCAGCACCGCAATCAACGATCGACCAAATACTCTTCTCATGTTGGTTCTCCCGCTCCTATCCCTTCACGCCCCCGAGGGTCAGGCCTGAGACCAGCCAGCGGCTCAGCGCGAGGAAGAGAATGACAACCGGTATCATCACGACGATGGAGGCCGCGCCGTAGAGACCCCACTCCGTGCTCATGCTTGCCTCAAACGACTTCAGACCGACCGGCAGCGTCCACAAATCCGCGTCCTGCAGGATCTGCGCTGCCACAAGATATTCCGACCACGCCGTCATGAACGAAAACAGCGCATTGATGACCAGCGCGGGGGCCGCGAGGGGGAGGATGATCTTGTAGAAGGCCATGAACTGGGAGCAGCCGTCGATGCGGGCGGCCTCTTCGAGGCTCGTCGGGATGGTATCGTAGTAGCCTTTCATCGTCCAGATGCAGAAGGGCAGCGCAGTGGCCGAGTAGATGATGACAATGCCGAAGTATGTGTTGATCAGTCCCAGGTTGATGAGCATGATATACATCGGGAGGAGCAACATCGTCGCGGGGAACATCTGCGTGGTGAGCAAGCTGAGCAGCCCGGCGTTCCTTCCCGGAAAACGGAACCGGGAGAAGCCATATCCTGCCATCGAAGCAAAAACGACCCCCGTCAGCGTCACAACGAACGAGACGTAGGTACTGTTCCCCAGCCAGCGGACGAATTCGCGCTCCGTGAAGAGCTTCACGTAGTTGTCCAGCGTTGCATGCGCAGGGATCAGCTCCACCGACGTCGAGAGGAGCTGGTCTCCCGGGCGGAGCGAGATGTTGACCACCTGCCAGATGGGAAAGATTGCGATCAGCGCGAAGACCGACAGGACTCCATAAGCCGCAATGCGTTGAAGAATCCTTACCCGTTTGTTCTGGATTGCCATGGGAATCCGTTAGGCCTTTTCAATGAATTTGCCACAAAGAGACGAAGACGCAAAGGTTCAGACTCGGTAACCACATTCTTGAGGGCGTGGCTTCCGAGCAGGTGTCCTTACTCGGTGCCTTCGTGGCTATCCATTTTCATCACACCTCTAATATGCGGCTTCCGTCGCCCTCGATTGTCTCATGAACGCCATGCTCAGAAGGAACAAGATCAAGAAGATGACAAGCGAAAGCGCCGCGGCATAGCTGAAGCTGTAGAAGTTGAAGGCTGCCTTGTACACAAACGAGACCAGGATATGCGTGCTGTCCGATGGCTCCCCACCGTTGCTGACCAACCAGACGATGTTCAGGTTGTTGAACGTCCAGATCGTGCCGAGCGTGATCGCCGGGACCATCACCGGCCGTATGAGCGGAATAGTGATCGTTCGCAGTTTGTGCCACCAGCTCGCGCCGTCGATGTCGGCGGCCTCGTACAATTCATGCGGGATGCTCTGAAGTGCCCCCAGGGCAACGACCATCATAAAGGGGAACCCGAGCCAGACGTTCGTCAGGATACAGGCGATGAACGCTTCCACAGGACTCCTGAGCCACTCGACCGCCGGCATGCCCAGGTACTTGGTCAGAAGAATGTTGATGGAACCATACTCGTAGTTGAACATCCCGCGCCAGGTGAGCGCGACGATGTACTGCGGGATCGCCCACGGGAGGATCAACAGCGTGCGGTAGACCGACCGGCCTTTGATCTGCTGGTTGAGCAGCAGAGCGAGGAACACGCCTATCACGACGTGAAAGAAGACGTTAACCGCCGTCCAAATGATCGTCTTCGCGAACACGGCGTAGAAGTCGGGCTGCGACGGCTGGGTGAAGATCTTCACGAACTGCCTGACGCCGATGAGATGCCAGTTGCGGATCTTGGTGAGGTTCATATCCCCGAAGGCGAGGACGACATTGTAGACGAACGGGTAGAACACCACCGCCGCGAGCAGCAGGAACGAAGGAACAACGAGCAGGCCTATGAAGAGTTTGTTACGCTTCAAGAAAATGTTAGTTGGATGGTTGCAAGTTGGACAGTTGTAAGTTGTATGTTGCGCGTTTTTCGCGTCCCGCCGTTGTTTGGCGGGATAGGTTCCAAGTTGTATGTTGCGGTTCCCGCTTTGCTCCGATCGTTCCAGACAAGCCGCGCGATGTGCGGTCTTCGATGCGACCAGCGCACCATGACGGCTCACGACGAGACGCGTTGAGCTCTTGCCCGTCTGAGATATCGGATGAGGCCAAAGATGATCTTCGAAACGGTCGACGCCAGCTCATAAGCCTCCTCGAACTGCTCCTGCGTGATGTATTTCTGGTCGAGCGCAATGTAAAGTTGGTTCTTCACCTCAGAGGACGAACGCCGCCCATATGCCAGGAAGCGGACAAATTCTGCGTCCGACTGTGCATCGAAGCCTTCTGCAATATTCGACGTTATCGAGATGACTGCCCGCCTGATCTGGTCCTTCAATGAAAAGTCCTTTGAGAATTTTTGTCCACTGCTCAGGCCGTAGATCTTGTTGACGAGTTTCCTACCCTCCTTCCAGGCATCCAGATCCTCAAACCGCGTGATTTTCATAGCTTGTCCTCCAGGAACGGTGGTCAGTTCTGCCGTGTTCGACTTCTTCGCGTTGCACGAATGAGCACCGGACATCCAACAATCACGCACTCAACCTTCAACCTCCACACATACAACCTTCAACCTCCACACATACAACATCCCCACATACAACATATTATTCGTTCATTTCCCGTATTTTTCTGACAGCGAGCGCCTGCATTTCCTTCGCCGCCTGGGCCGGGCTTTCCGCGCCGCCCATCACAGCCTGGTAGCCTGGGCGCATCGCGTCCCACACGGCCCGCATCTCGGGAACAACGGGCATCGGCTTGCCGCGGGCGATCTGGAGAAGAGAGTTCTGCAGGATCTCGTTCCCGACGACCTCGGGGAGCGTGTAGAGAGACTTGCGTGTCGGAGCCGTGTCGAGCGCCCGGACGGTCTCAAGCTCGTTCTCGGCCGAAAGCAGGTACTTCAGGAGATCGACGATCAACGGAAGCTTCTCCTTCGGGGCGTTGATGTTGATGGAATACCCCTTCGGCGATGTCATCGGCGCACACCAGAGACCGGTCGCCGTGATCTTCGGCAGCGGTGCGATCCCGAGGTCGATCCCCTTCCGGGTATATCCCGCCCACGACCAGTCACCGTTGATGAGCATCGCGGCCTTTCCGTCTTTGAAGAGCGCGTCTGCAATCTCGTAATCCGCCTCATACGGAATGATCTTGTACTTGTCCCTCAAGTCCCGGACGAAGTTCAGCGCATTGATCATCGCTTGATTGTCGAGCGATGGCGTCACCCCGTCTCGCTCAAACACCCACCCGCCAAACCCCGTATAGAACGGGATGAAGAAGAACGGTTCGATATAGTTCCACGTCAGCCCATAGACGTTCGGCCGCCCCGCCCTGTAACCAAAAGCCTCTTGAATGCTCTCCCCCAACTTGAGCATCTCCACGTCCGTCTGCGGCGGCTTACGAACATACCTCTTGTTGTAGACTAACGCCAGGTGATTGCCGATCTTGTCTGCGATCTGGTAGAGGTGACCCCGATAGGCGGTAAGCGCCTGTGGATCAAATTCGGAAAGATACGACTCGGAAAAAAGGCCCTCGAGCGGTCGAATACTCTTTGTCGCCTCGTACACCCCGATCGGATCGGAGGGGCCGTAGACCAAATCCGGCCCCTGACCAGCCAGGGCCGCAATCACATAGCCGCTACGAAGCGTCTCGGTCTCCTTGAAAAGCTCCTGAACGACGATCCCGGGATGACTTTTCACGTAGCGGGCGAGCTGTCGGTGCAGGATGACCTGCTCGTCGGGCCGCATCTGATGCCAGATGACCACCCGGTTCGGGTCTTCTCGGCGTGAACTGCATCCGGCCAGGATCAGGCCGAGGGAAAGAGCGCCTGGAAATAGAAGAACAATAGATCGCAGAGCGCATGAAGAGCGTGCGCGAGCCATTTCCCTATTGACGAAGGAACTAAACCCTCTCATGACCTGCCGAATCTGTCGAGCAGCATTTGCCGAGCGCCGGGCTGAGCGGAGACCCGAAATGTTCTCTGCGCTCCAGGGAGTTCATCACCTGGATCCCAGCTCCCCTCCGCCCCGCTGTTCGTGAACTTGTACTGAATCTCCGCACCAGCAGGCAGCTGCAGCTCGAGAGTCCAAACGTCGTCACCCCTTGTGTCACCGTGCGTCCCGTCATCGTACATTTTGACCCGGTTCGGAACCCAACTCCCCAGCAGCTCGTGATTACCCACAATATAGATCGATCTCCGGACGTACATATTCTTGCAGTCGACCTGGAAGACGACGGTAACGAGGTCCTCCCTGCTCTGCGCCATGGCGCCCCCCGCCGGCTGCTCAGGGACCCCGGCTTCGTGTATGATGGGCTGGAAACGCCTCTCCGGCATCCTGGCCTTTGCCAGCTTCGCGAAGCTGTAGACGTTGTTCAGATGTGTGATGTACGCAATATCGAACGGCTTGTCGCCGGAGGGGGCCGTTTGCCTTGTTTCGTACCACCAGAACCAATCCGAACCTTCAGCCGCATACATCGATTCCCATGCCCTGTAAGCATACCACGCCTGGCTCCCTTTCTTCGGCTCCTTGAGGAAACCATCCGGTCGCGGGAGTCCGGATGCTTCGAGGTCTTGCCGCGCGGTCAACAGGTAGTCCCAGGCGCGATTATCCTCCTCCTCGCCGATCCACGTGTCATAGTTGGCGTTGATCCACGAGCCGGGCCAGAGCCATTCAAGCTGGGCCATCGACTCAGGAGGGTGAGGGGGAACACCTCGAGACGGGTTCCCGTGCACATATTCCGTCAGCGTCGTCGTTACGACCTGCCTGGTGCCATGCAGTTTCGAGAGCTTCCTGTAAAGGGCGTGTTGAAATACCTTCCCGTCATTGTCATAGCGATACCACTCCCACGCATTCTCCCCATCGAGGATAACGGTGAGGAGTCGGTCCTGCTCCTCTTCCCGCGGCACGTAGTTCAGGACGCTTTTCACGAAATCATCGGCCGCCTCCTCTCCACCAAAGTGCTGGTAAACGAATCCGATCTTATCCGAGAGCTCCGTGTCGCGGAAGACGATGATCACGGCATCATTGACACCGTCGCCTGCGACACGGTAAGGGTAGAACTTCGGCAGGTTCGACGGCCTGGAGCGAGCAAGGATCTTCTCATCGGTTGCGATCCATCTTATGCCGTGCTTCGCAAACACCGGAACAACGTCATACGCTACGGCTCCCTCCGCGGGCCACATCCCTCTCGGCAGCAGCCCGAATTTCTCCTTGTAGAAGGCCACGGCCCTGGCGACCTGCGCCTCGGCGTCTCTCGGAAAGTGGAAGCGTTTCGGCATCGGCTCGTTGGGCTGACAAAGCTTGGCGAGATCGCTGTCGTAGACGAGCGGGAGGATGGGATGATAGTACGGCGTGGTGATGATCTCGATCTGGCCCTTGCCCGTCGACGGACGGTACATCAGCTTGCGGTGGATCGGTATGATTGCCTCAAGAACCTTGTACGTCTCCGCCACGATCCGGTTGCAGCCGTCCTCCGTGACGGTTGTTGCAAGCTTGTAGGTCCCGTCATCATTCTTCGTGATCAGGTCTGTCAGATCGATCGTCGCGCCGGAGGCAAGCTTCATTTTCCCTCCCAGAAAGTCGGGATCGAAATACGCAAGGTAGAACCAGAATTTTATTTCCCTCCGGTCCTGCTCTGTCAGTCCCTGTACTCCCGCGCGCTTGAACTTGTCCCTGAGCGCCCTGTATTCCGGAAACCGGCCGATGACGACCTCGCTCACGCCGAACGCGTTCCAGTTGTTTGTGAGGAGGAATTGGAGGTCTCTCGCATCAAAGTCCCTGGTGGGCTTCAGGGCGAGGTCGATCCATGGGTCTGTCCTCCCCCCGTACGTGGCGAAGTATTTCTTCGCATCGACGCGGTTCTTCCGAAGATCGATGCACGGCTTGAGCCGCCTGACGTAGTACTCTTCCAGCTGAAAGAGGAGCGAAGAAGTGAGGTTGACGGTAAAGTGAACATCCGGATACTTCAACAGCATCGACACCGTATCATAGTAGTCCTTCGTGCCGTGACTGCGGACCCAGGGCCCTTGGAGCTGATCCGAGCCCGGATCGAGGTAGAGGGGCTGGTGCTGATGCCAGATGATGTTCAAATAGAGCGTTTTCCCTGTTCGCGGATAGTCATCAGACATGGTGCTTGAGGTCCCTTTCTGGGGATCGTTCCACCGCAGTGGGATATCGTTGACCGGCACCGGTTCCGGCGTGGCCGTTCATAATATAAGTAGAGATGAGCTAAAAAGGTATGGAGATCAAGCACTTCCCGTCGGGTCGGAGCGGACTTTGCGGCGAACGTCGTGGAACGGGATCGCTTGCTACTTGAGCAGCAGCATCCTCTTCGCCGCTGCGAATCCGCCGGCCTCCAGGCGCAGGAAATAGACACCGGACGAGCAAAGAACGCCGTTCCGGTCCCTCCCGTTCCATTGGAGGACGTGGTAACCACTGGTCTGTCGACCATCGACGAGCGTCGCCACCTCTTCGCCGAGGATGTTGAAGACTTTCAGGCTGACGGCGGACTCGGATGCTAGTTGATAGGAGATCGTCGTTGTAGGATTGAACGGATTCGGGTAGTTTTGATCCAGCCGGAAGGTCGTCGCCACGGAAGTCCCTCCGCCTCCCCCGTTGTTCACGGAGACCAGCAAAGGAGCGTTGAGCCGCTCGATGGTATCGGAAACGACGAAGACGGCACTGCCGTATGGCTTCAACGAGTAGCTGAGCACAAGCCGTCCATCGACGTAGGGGATGATGAATGTCGTATCGTTGTACAGATCGTTCCCGTAGTGGTCCTGGCAGGCGCAGGCCGTCGTGTCCATGTTCGTCCGATCAAGGTAGAGGGTGAAGTCCTGAGTCGAGCTGCTGACGTTCACCATCACCACACCATTTTCTGCGGGAAACGGGCGCGTGAAGGCGTAGACGGCCGGATTCCCCGTCGCCACCCTCACCATCCGCTGCGTCGAGAACGCCTTGAACTGCTCCCGGATCAGCGCGAGCCGTTGGTAGTGGCGTGTCAGCGGGGCCTTCCCCGCGGCATTCCAGTCGATCACCCCCCGGCGGCGTTGGTCATAACCGTTCAGCCCCAGCCCGAAGCCAACCTCCTGGCCCGAGTAGATCATCGGGAGCCCGGGCGCTGTGAAGACCACGGTCCCGATTGGCATCGTCTTTTCATACGAGCCGTACTGATAGGCGATCCTCTCCTCGTCGTGGTTCTCGAGGAAGCGCATGGACATCGCATTCGGACCGGGATAGTAGTTGTTATTGTAGATGTTCTGGTGCAACAGCCCGATTCCAACAGAGTCCGCATACTGATAGAAGTTGGAGATCCCGTTCCCGTACAGATTCCAGTCGTAGGCTGCGTCGACCCCGCCGGAATGATCGCCGTAGATCACCTCCGTCCCTACTCCGGTTCCCGCATCTTCCGCCAGGAGGAAGATGTCGGGCTTTATGTGCTTCAAAGCCTGGCGGACCGGGCCGCCCATTTCGTTCTCTCCGCCGGCTCCCCCGTTAGCCCGCCGGTGCGGTCCCCAGTACACGTCGAACCGGTATCCGTCGATGTCGAACTCCTTGATCCACCACTTGTAGGCCTCGATCATGTACGTTCGGGCATCGATGTCGGACCAGTTGTAGTTCAGCAGCTGATCCCACCCATCATAATGAACGAAGCCGTCTGCTAGATACTCACCAAGACCGTTGGTGTTTTGCGTGAGGAGCTTGTGCTGGTAGAAGTTCCAGTATGGTGAACTCTGCCGGAATAACTTCGCATGTTGAGCGAAGGGATGTGCATAGCTCGTGTGGTTCGGCGTGACATCAAGTATGACCTTCAAACCCAGTTCGTGCGCGCGTCGCACAAAATCCTTGAAATCCTGATTGGTGCCGTAATCTTTGGCAACCTTGAAGAAGTCTATGATGTTGTATCCAACCCCGGCACCGTGATCGATCGGACCTGCATTCTGCATGATCGGCATGACCCAGAGGATGTTCACACCGAGGCTCTTGAAGTACGGCAGATACTGCAGCGCTGCATTGATCGTCCCCTGCGGTGTCATCGACTTAAAGAACATCTCATATACCCTCCCCTGCTTCACCCAGCGCGGAATGGTGGCGAGAGTGGAGGTCTGCAGTGTGCCGTTATCCAGAATGGTGAAGAAGCTGCGCGTCGTGTCTTTGTTGCCGTCCGGATCGGTGGCTATGAGGGTGAAGAAATACTCTCCTGAGACGCTCGGCTTCGATGCAGTGATCTGGCCTTCACTTGCGCCGTCGATTCCCGGAATCTGCTGCGGATTCGTCGGATCAGCCGACCAACGGAACGTGAGCAGCTGAGTTTGACCGGAGTCGGGATCGGAGCTTCCCTGTGCGCTGAGAATGGTGCTAGCTCCGGAATCGACGAAGTCGATATCAGCGTTCGGCGAGTGATTAACAAAATAAGTGTAGCAAACGGAATCGGAGACCTGAAGTGCGTTCGTGGAGTCTCGCACGATGGCCTTGAAGTTGTTTACGCCCTCAGCGAGCTGAACGGTCACATTGAACGTACCGGATGCAACGGGAGTCTGTACTGTGTCTCTGCTATTCCGCACGATCTTCACGCTGTGAATCGAGCTATCCTCAACAACACCATACAGCGTTCGCTGAGGATTCCTCGTCGTGAAACTGCCGATGTTGGTGAGCTGAACAAACCCGGCCTGCACAGTGATTGTGACAGTGTCGGTGTTTTGAGCCGCAGAGAGTATTATTGTGTGGGAGCCGTTCGAGAGCCGATCAGGCACTCGAAACAAGAATTGTTTGGCAGTCGTAGTGTAGTAGCTGCCAAGACCGACATAGGTCTTCTCATTGACCTTCAAGCGGATTGAGGCAGTATCGACACTTGCTCCGACTTTCGGAAAGAGATAAGCGGAGATCTCAGGATTGCCAGTTCTGACGATCCCTGTTCTCTGGTTTGGGATCAACTGATACATCGTCGGATCTTTTACATACAGGAACGAGTTGTTGTTGTCGTTTGGATTGAAGCGATGGTTCAAGGGATCGTTCGGCCATGTCTGGAGGCCCGCATAGTAGAATTTGTATTGATACGCCCCGGCGACTCCTCCTCCAGTCAAGGGCCCCCCTATGCGTAATCGGACAGACCTCACGAACGTGTTGTTGCCGATTGGCTCCATCGCCCACGCAGTCGGGCCCCAATTGTTGAATTCACCAGGGAGGTACACAACCGATTGGGGTGCCGGTGGCGTATACCGAAACGTCACATCCACGCTGTCTTGAGCGATCAAGGCGAGTGGGAAACAAAACATCAATCCCAGGGTGATAACGATCTTGCTCAAATCTCTTCTCCTCTTCACGGAGTGTTCTTAGAGCACGAACGGAATCCCTACAGAAAGCAAGGCGATCCCGTTACTCCGGGACCGCCTTGCCTCTTAACGAAAGTATATATCTGCACCTGCGGAATCTGCCTGCATCTGCGTGACGTCAGCGCAGCAGCACCATCTTCTTGGTCGATACGAAGCTACCCGCGCTCACCTGATAGAAGTAGACACCCGAGGTCAGCCTTGATGCGTTAAAGGCAACGAGGTGAGTACCGGCAGCTTTTTTTTCATTGTTGACAAGCTGCGCCACTTCCTGGCCGAGCAGATTGAAGACCTTCAACGTGACAAAGGACTCAGTCGGCAGTCGGTATCCGATTGTCGTCATCGGATTGAAGGGATTTGGATAGTTCTGATCAAGCGCGAACGCTGCTGGGATCGCGGCCGAACCTTCATCCTTTACCCCTGTTATGCCATAAGGAGAGGTCTCAACCAGCAATGGTGGATCCTGCTTGTAAGTGTCGGTCGGGAACGTGTAGCTGGTAGGCCAAGCGGTTCCCGTCTTTTTGACGTAACGCGTCCGGAATCGACCATAATCAAATCCACCCCCTTCAGAAGTGCCGCCGGAATACTCTGTCTGATACTGAATTGCCGCTGGGACAGGTCCTTTAACAGTGAACTTCAGGGTGTAGATGCTGTCCCCATCAGTATCTGCATATTTCAGGGTGCTCTGTCTTCCGGGGTTCCATCCTTGTGAAGCCGCCCAGTTCTCCCAGTTCGTCACAAACCAAAGAGTATCGGTCTTCTTGAAAGGCAGCGTTGCGGCTTTAAATGCCGGTCGCATATCAATATTGAATGTCAGTTCAATATTCGTTCCGGCAGGGATCACCGCTTCCAGGGGGATATCGTTAAAATACTGTGTGCGGACGGCCTGATTCGAAATACCTTGGTAGGGGACAATTCGATTGCCTCCACCATAGCTTGCCGGAAGCTCCCAGCCCCACCATTCTACCCAACCTTTTCTCTTGGGAAAGGCGACGGTGTCCAAGCTGTATTTGATATAGAACTTGTATAAGGTTGCCTCTCCGACGATGCCTTTAGTCGCGAGATTGATGGTGTAGAAGTTCGTGCCCGGCACGGGCTGCATCAGGGAGTTCGTCGGCTTATCAATGCTCCAGCCGTTGAATCCGCCCCGAGTGTACAACGTGTCTTTTGCTTTGTCGAAAAAGCCCAGCGAGATGTACGAAGACAAATCCACAGTAAACAGGATATTCCCCGCCCTTGTGACGCCGCTAAATACGCTGTCGTTTTCGAAATAGACAACAGGTAGCGTTTGTGGATTGCCAGTCAATGCTAATTTTCGATTGTCCGAGCTTTCCCACGCATCAGCCTCAACCGTGGCCATGACAAATTTGTATTCAATGCTCGTTCCTGTGCCGACGTTGAATGTCCCAGTGTAGACACTATCCTTATCAGGATCTGTCAGAACATGGGTTCTTCCACCCCAACCCTGGAAGTCTCCTCTCACTACAAGGGTATCGCCTGCTGACGGGACGAACACATTCTCGCGCATCTTGATGCTCATTCTCACCTGGAACGTAATGTTGTTTTGTGCATCGACGTCAGCAAACGACCAGGCGATGAGCATGACAAGTAACGCTGTGAACCTACTCCATTTCATAGCGCCTCCTATTTCGTTCGTGAATAATTAGTGAAGAAAACTGCTATGAAGCGTACCGCTGGTAACCGTTTATTTTGGAACTCCACCTCCTTTCAATACTGCGTTGAAAATCAGAATTGAAAACCTAATGAAAACGTGTGCACATTCTTCAGGCGGCCAAATGATTGATACGCATAGTCCAGTCGTATTTCGATGAGAGAGCTAATGTCGTACCGTGTTCCACCGCCAAAGGTATATGACTCTTCAGTGCCCCGTTGGAAGAGCGACCTCGCGCCTCCTCTCAACATCAGCAAGTCATTAAACATAGAATATTCAAACCCTGCGCTGACGCTCTCAGTGTTATCATTTGGATGAGAAGCATCAACCGCGAGTGTCAAACGTTGATGGCTGCTTTTGAAAGCGTCTCCCGAAATGCTCAGGCGAAGCACGAGCGGCAAATCGAACTTGTCGGTTGAAAGGTAGGCGTTGACGCTGCTGTTGTTGCCGTACTGCGATTCATCGATGTCCTTTTGAACAAGGAGATCTTCTCCCGTGATCTGAAGTTTCTCGCCGAAATTCGTTATCGATACGCCCAGTCGAATACCTTGAAACGGAGTGGTAAACAACGTTCCAATATCAATAGCGAATGCACTACTCGATGAGTGATAGATCGTTTCCCGTACATACTTGAGAGTCGCTCCGATGCTGAACCAATCTGTCAAATTGCGTGCATAGGAGAAACCGAACGCGTAACTTGTCGCGGAAAACATTTCCCCGGTGCCTTCTGGGAACGCTTCCGTCGTAACTTCCATATCTGGCATTGTCATTGCAGTAACGCTGAAACCAATCGTGCCAAAATCCCCGAAGGGGAGACCGATCCCCGCAAAGTCGTGACGGATATCAGCCAGCCAGAGCGAATGGCTCACCAGGGCCTCGGGCCTGTTGATGCGCGCAATGCCGGAAGGGTTCCAGTATAAAGAAGACATATCGTTCGCAAGGGAGACGAACGCTCCTCCCATCCCTATGGCTCGAGAACCGACGGGGACGGTGAGAAACTTGGCGGCTGTCGTTCCCACTTTTGAGACATCCTGGGCAAACAGAGCCATCCCCGGGATCCCAAGCACAAGGAGCCGCACAAAAATTCTCTTAAGTGTAAAGGGCACAGTTCACTCCTTGTTGTTACTTGATGATGGCGAACTTTCCTACTTTTTCACCCACCCCTGGCGCGTCGATATGATAAATATACACGCCGTACGAGACGGGCAAATTGTCACGTGTGAGGAGGTTCCACTCTGCAGAACCATCGAGCAAAGCGCTGTTATGCTCGATGGTTGCAACAAGTTCCCCGCTCACCGAATAGATGCGTATCGTACATTGCTGCGGAAGATGGTTAAAATGAATGGATCGCGGGCCCCTTCCACTGGCGTACGGGTTCCTTGGTTCCCAGCTAGCCGCAGCGAGATATGGATTGGGAACGACTCTGATCTTGTCGAGCGATGAAGCAGCAAGTTCAATATCTACCTTTTGCGAAACAGTGGTGAATTCATACACATCCTCAGCCACGAAGGGTTTTCGCATGACAATGTACGCCGTGTCTCCAGATCGCGGAGCGTCAAGTGTTGCATCGTAAACGAGATTAAATCTCCAGGTGAGTACCAAGGAATCCCTCGCGTCTTTTTCAAAAAAAGCAATAAGATCGGATTCATCGACACCTTTCCCCACGCTAAAAACCCCTGGACCTCCAGTGGTATCGACATCTCTGAAGGCAAACTTGATTCGACGATTCTCAGTTACATTATAAACCTTGAAGTTGACCGGCTTCGCAGGCATCGGGAAAATGGGCAGCGGAGCAAACGGATCATAGCCAATGGACGTGTCAGTTCCAACAAGTCCAAAGACAATTTTATAATCAGCCGGCCGCGCTGTCCCGCGTCCAGAACCGATGTTGAATGGCTGCATAGACATTTCGTATACTTTTGGCCTCCCCCATCTGCTAAGTTGCGTGCTAAGGCTGACATTACTTTCATTCACAAACATCAAACGGAAGCCGTCAACAACAGGAACTTCATCGCCGATAGCAATCTTTGTGTTGTCACGCAGCAATGTATCTGGTTTTGAAGGATCATTGATGTTGATAAGAGTGAAGCTCTTTGTCTTCAGCGTATCTTGCTGGGCGGCGGTTCTCGCTCTGATTAATGTGTCTTTGAATGTGATCCGATACCGATTGTTATCCCGTATTTTGTTCGGGTCAATTATAGTGAAATCGATTTTGCCTGAACTATTTCCTCGTGTATGCTCCACAGTATTGACTCGAGGAGGCTTGTAGCCTGCCACGGGCGCCTCGGCTGTGACCTTCACGACATTCCTTCCGAGTTGCACACCGCCTCCGGGAGTGACGCTGATCGAAATCGGGCTTTCTGCGGGGCTGATCTCGCCCCCGGTCCAGCCAAAATCGTAAGCAGTAACGGCATAGTAATAAGTCTGTCCGTTTTGCACGGTCGTGTCAACAAACTCGTGCCGCAGACCCGTATCTGATCCGAGATAGAAATGAGCCCCATTCATGCTCACAGGGTGCAGGCCTGTGATACGGTCAGCTTTGTCGAATTGGGCAATCGGCTTGTAGTACACCAAATTGCCATCCGCATCGGTGATCTTGTATACGTCCTGAAAGGCCGGATCGGTCGCGCGGTAGATACGATATCCTTCAAAATCCAACCCGGGCTGTCCAAGCGCAGCAAGATACGTGTCGTACGATTCCTCCGCTTTTGAATCCCAGTACAATGTTACTTTCCGATCCCCTATCACTGCGGTAACTGTTGGAGCAATGGGGGCCTTCGCAAACTGATAATCTTCATTATACGTTTGTTGCGCTCTGTCTTTGTTCGCGATCGCATCGTTCACATCAGCGCCCATTACAACTGCAACCGAAATGCGCTCGGTTTGGCCAGATCTCAAAGGGAAAAACCCTGACGACACGAAAAGATCGTACTCGCCCGGACGCGTCAGTGCAGGATCATAGAAACTCCCCGGCGTCATGAATTTGGCCCACCACACTTGGTCAGCAGTTGTAGCCCATGGTCCAGGAGGGAGGTACTGGACATTCGTGATGCCAATTTGGTCCGATTCCGAAACATCGGTTTTGTCAATATTCGGCTCCCCGGGGAAATTGGTCCGCGCGCCTGATGTAGGTTTCCCATCGCCTTCACCAAAATCTCCCGTGCCGGGCTTGCCGTCCAACCCCACATCATCTGTGACGGGATTCCAGTCACCATCATTATCGACAAAATCATCGCGCCCTTCATCAATCATCTCATCAATCCCCTCATCGATCCCTTCGTCAATCGCGCCGTCCTTGTCATTGTCTGTCCTGTCCGCATATTTCTTACCCAGATCTTCCGGACCAACGGCATAAAGCCATCGACCGTTGTTAAGCCGTAACCTCCCTCCATACTTCGCCGCCGTATCGACCATTGCTTGTGTGATCACGGGAGATCCCTCTTCTCCATCACCATTGTTGTCGATGCCGTCTTTGAATGCACGCCCGATGTCTTCTGAGCCTTCGTCGATCGCTCCGTTGTTGTTGTCATCGATCGCGTTATCTTGAATCTCACCCGACAGCATAGCGCTTGTCACAGCGGGGCTGCCTGCCTCGCCATTTCCGTTGTTATCGATTCGATCCGCAAAGCCTACGCCTACCTGAGTCCCGAACGCGATATGTGTTGAATCTTCATCAACAAGCCCATTGCGGTTGTTATCGATCCCGTCACCTGAGATTTCTCCTCGCATCATGTTTGCAGTGACCTTGGGACTATTGGGTTCTCCATCACCATCATTATCAATGTGGTCGACGGCGTTGCCAGGTGTCTCAAGATAGGTTATGGCGGCAACACCAACTTTAGTGTTCCCAAAGGCCGCGTTCCCTCTGTTGTCATAGTCCGTCATCCATGCAATATCTAACTGCAAGTCAAAATATGATATGTCGTCTTGGGTATCACCATCTCCCCCTACCATGTCAGCTAGCCACAGAGTAACAGCAAAGCGATCCATGTTCGTGGTGCCATCGTTTGTCACGGAATGGATAAGAAAGAGAACATCGTTCACAAGAACTTGCGACCACTGCATCGCCCGAACATCAAAAATTATCCCCAATCCAGCTCTCGAGTTATCGGTTGAATCAGGAGAAAACACAGCCTTAAACCTATCATACTTGTCATCCGAAGCCTTGTAGTACATTTCCTGATCGGCATTGAACTGATCCTTGCCAAAGTATCCGTTCCACGATCCTTTCCAACCGGGATCGATTGGATCCTTTAACTTGTCTGGCCAAAGGTCAGGCCACGTGGAGGGATCATCGCTCTTAGCGATCTTCGATTTCTCTTCGGGACGCAAGTATCCGGGAATCGGTTCCATATTCCACGTCGCACCTTGCGGACTTTGTCGGTAGTTTGGGGCGTCAAGAACTTGAACCTTGTTCCCCTGCTTGTCCACCACCTCTCCACCGACAAACAATGCCACCAGAGCAACGTAATGCTGGTTTGTGTTTTTCGGCCATTCAAATGGGATTTCGTCCGGCACAACGCCGGTTCGTCCCGCAAACCCGTAGTTGAAAATAGTGGCGCGCAAAAGATTCCCATCAATATTTGTTTTGCGCCTCATCGTGGGATCCCCACGCTCCTTACTCGGGATATGTTGAGCCTCAAGGACCTGCAGACATCCAAAAATTATGAAAAGAAGAAGGAAACTTATAGCTAATCGACGCATTGATGTTCCCTTTGGTGATTAAAATGATATCTCAAACCCAAGCTGCACTTCTCGCGGTTCAGAGTAGAATGATGGATTACTGAACCATTCAGCAATCGTGTTATTCCGTGAAGGATCTTCGTGCAAATACAATGCTACAAGCGATCTGTCGGGCAGTCCTGTGTCACCGTAGACATCAACTGCATTTCTCGTATCCAAGAGATTGAGCACAGCCAGGAAAACACTAAGATTTGACCCAAAAACATTAAAACCCTTGAACGCTCGAAGATCAACAGTGAAATTACTCGGCCGACGACGACTGTTTCGCAAAAGTCCTGTTGCCAGATTCTGTCCTTGCCTTGACTGAATCGTAATCGAGGGTGAATATGGAAGCCCAGAACCATATCGCGCGATAAGGTATGCACCGTAATCGCTCTCACCTAGGCCCACAGTAGCATTGAAGGTGTGTGTTTGATCCCAATCAAGAGGGGTCAACTGCTTCGTGGGATCCGCCCCGTCGCGGGCAGCAAAAAACTCTTCATCTGGTGAGGAGTTTGCACCCTCTGCAACTTGATAAGTATAACTAATATTGAAAGAGTAGTAATTTCTAAGCCGTTTGTTCATCGAAAGCGTCACACCACGCATATTCGCGTAGTCTCTATTGATATAAATAGAATATGCTGTACCCGCAACAGGCGTTGGAATCGGTGGACCAGCAGTGACCCAGTCTCTGATGTCCCTATAAAAACCGGTGAGATCCATCCCTATATCTTCTGAAAGTTGCTGCTGAAGGCCTATCTCGTACATTACGGTTTTCTGAGGCTTCAAATCCGGATTCCCAAACACTCCTTGAAGAATGGAAGCAGTGCTTACCTTGTACCCAGGCCTTTGATACAGGTGGATGAATGTTGGAATTTGAATGAAGTGCCCATAGGAGAAGTGTATCACCCCTCTATCGGTAATCGGGTAGGCGACGCCAAGGCGGGGAGTGACTTGGTACTTCGGTGTTGCCTTCTTATACCAATATGCCAATCTGCGTGCAACAGCACTCGCATCTGCTTGATCATCGCTTTGGTCAACGATGCCGTCGCCGTTAACATCGAACTTGTTCTTTTGTTTGAATGGCAGGTAAATATTAGGATCTTCAGGATCAGCCAAGATATCTGCACGGGGATCAAAGTAATCGAATCGCAAACCAAAGTTAATGATGAAGTTCTCGTACTCAAACTTGTCCTGCGCATAAATTGAAAACTCACGAGGGTATCGTGTGTATTGATCGTGGAGCGGTGAAGTAACATTCAGCACGGCTGGCTGAAACGGGATGATCTGTTGACCTGTAGCATCAATTGCAGGAACAACATTGAAGTCGTCGAGATACATGCGATGGAACTTTGCTTCCAAGCCCACCTTCACCTGATGCAACGGCGTAACCTGGCTGGTAAGATCGAATTTCCCCACGTATGTTGTCGTTTGTCGTCGAAAATGATGAAGATTTGTCCCTCCACCTGAGAAACTATACGATTGTTCGTTGAGAGAGTCTTGATGAAAGTAACGGGGATCGAGAGGATTCTCGTAGAGATACTCTCTGAACTCCTTATTGAACTTTGATAAGTTCAGTGTGTAGAACGTTACAGGGCTTAAAACGTGCGTGACTACGGCTGCTAAGTCAAAACCTTTTTCGCGCTTTATAACATCCCCATCGGGATTCAATCTAAAGAAGTGATTGTAGTCTCGGTAATCGCGTTTATTTCCAATAGTGCTTATGCTCAATCTGAGGGAAGACGTCAGCTCATATCGCAATTTCCCTTGAAGAGAGAATTTCTTGCTCCAGTTCATGGGAATCTCCGCGCCGTCGCCTGTCGATCCATCGGTATTGAACTTTCGATTACCGTATAACCATCCGTCAGTCTTGAAGTAACGTCCAAACAAATAAAAGCTTAGGGAATTTCCTAAAGGCACTGGTCCACTCAGGCTTCCTTCAATATTATGATTAGTAAGGAGTGATGTCTTGTCGATTCCGGTAAAGATGCGAGAATCGCCCGAAACATAATCACCTGAATACATGCGCACATTGCCCACGTAGTGTTCGCCACCATCCTTTGTGACAATGTTTACGATGCCTGACATGGCATTCCCATACTCGGCATTGAATGTTCCGCTTACCACCTGGAGTTCCTGAATGGCATTATTCTCAACGGGAATTGACAGGCTTCCGTCATAGGCGTCCGTGACGGGCTTACCATCCACCCAGTACGCGATTTCGCTTGACCTCCCACCTCGAATATGAATTTCCCCACCCCTTCCTACTGTTACACCTGCTTGAAGACTCAATATTTCTCCGAGTTCCTGAACAGGAATGTTTGTTATGGCCTCGGCGTCAACTCGAGCCTCAACGGAGGTCATATCTTTTCTCACAATCGGACGTTGCGATACAACTTCGATCACCTGTCCGAACTCAAGCACAGTCTCGGATAGTTCAACATCCACCTTCGTCGTCAAGTCAATATTCACCCGCACATCAGTGATTCGCACGGACGTATAACCAATCATAGTCACGACAACGGTGTATGTGCCGGGCGGGATCCTCAATATCACATAGCGCCCTTCCAGGTCTGTTGAGGCACCTAGGGTTGTTCCCTGAAGGACGACGTTCACACCTAAGAGCGGCTCACCCGTTTTCTTATCTTTTACGGTGCCTGCAACCTTCCCTGTCGTTCCTGCAAATGCTAACGTCATGATAAATGCAGAAATCAATATTGCTTGGATTACTTCTTTCATAGCGCGCTCCGAGTCATCGAATTGTTAAGCTGAATAACGATTAAGAGCGAATCATTGACCCAAATGGATGTGTCCTTTCGTAGTTGTTCCAGCGAAGCAAAGAACGCTTCCTGCTTCAACTGCCATAGCAGCTCCCCCGTTATCTGAAGCTTCGCCTCCTCAAGCGTTTTCTGTTTGGATGGCTGATATCCGTTTACCTTGACGAGGGAGTAATAGCCACCTATATCGAACGGTCCAACTGTTTCCCCTTTCTTTGCTCCGGCAACTTCATTGATCCATTTGCCAAGCCGCTCTCGTGTCAACAGTCCAAGGTGTCCTCCCGTCGTGACGGTGCTTGGCCTCATCGAATGTTTTCGGGCGAGAAGTTCGAAACTGACGCCGCTTCGGAGTTGATGCAATAGATCTAGAGCCTTCTTTCTCGAAGAAACCGCCATCTCGCTTATATCCCACCCCTCAGGAAAGAGGTATGATGATGCGTGCTTTTGGTACCAACTGCACAGAAGATCTTCTGGAACCTTGACGGTATCTGTAATCAGTGAGCGCCATCGCTCTAAAGTGAAAACTCTAATTTCAGTCTGAATGCGCTTGCCCACCTCCGGCAGTTTGTCGATCTTTTCATGTAATGCCTGTCGGAGAAGTTGTTCGCGAACCAGCAAGCCTATAACGAACTGTTTCAAGTCATCAGATGTCTTGACGTACTTCCGCTGACGCTCCGTTGTCAAGGGGAATTGGTTTAGAACGTCCTCCACGGTCCATTTCCCATTCGTAAACTCGGCAACAACGGCGCTCCTGGCCCGTTGATCCACGAATCCAGACTTGTTTAGAACTTCGTTCACTTCCTTCTGAGGCTCAAGATCCGGCCACGCGTGCAAGAGTGTGTCCACCACTCGTTCATTGAATTTTGGAGAAATCTGTTGTGCAATCTCTTCAGTAGCTTGTTTCACTTTCTCGTCGATTTTGGAAGCTCGAATAACTCTCGCCAGCTGTTTCTTTCGCTGCAAGAATTCATATTCGGTTGCCATAGGCTTACTTACTCGAGCTTCCACTTTAATGATGCTGTAGCCCCACGCAGTTTTCACCGGCTCTGAAATCTCGCCGATGCGCAACCGATATGCGGCTTCCTCGAAAGCTGGATCCATTTCCCCGTATGTAAAATATCCTAAGTACCCACCGTTGGCCTTTAGTTTAGGATCCTGAAAGACTTTCATTGCAAGTTCTTCAAACGTGCTCCCCTGCAGAAGAAGATCACGCAATTCCCAGGCCTCCTGTTCGGTGCGCGCATATAGGTGCCGGGCACCAACGCGAACATTGAGTCGAGCAGCAGCCCTTTTCAGGTCTTCCTCATCCACCGTCACCCTTGCTGCAATGTACCGCAGGCGATAGTCATCGAGGATCGCCTGCGTTCTAACCCTGTTATACTTTTGCTGATACCTCGTATCCTCCAACCAGCCGCGCTTTCTCGCCTCAGCAAGGATTAGCTCTTCATGAATCATATTCTCAAGAATCTGACGGCGGACTTTGATGTTGTCCTTCATTGAAGTAGACAGAAGGAAATCACTCAGCCGCGCAGCATAGTCATCGGCTGAAATTTCCACATCACCCACTCGCGCCAACACTTTTTCATTGCGACGAGAACAGCCTGGAAAACTCACCATTAGGATGAAAGCGCTCGCCGCAACCGCCAGCACCAGTTTAGAGCACCTCACGGAGTTCATTACTCCTTCTCGAAAGCCAGCATAACACCAGACTTCCCCTTGACTTTGACCTCAATGACATTTTGTAGAGCACTAAAATGCTCTCCCGTGAGCAGGTCACTCACCACGGTATTTCTCTCCGCTGAGAGAGTGGGGATTCGAATTCTTTTTAGTCCATCAGAATTATTGAGAACCACGACAACTCGATTTCCTTGCCGCCTGCGCTCAAAACCAAAAATGTCATTAGCGTCGTCAACAACCAACGACGCGAAGGCTCCTGTCCGAAGCTCAATATGTGTGTTGCGAATGCTTATTAGCTTCGCGTACCACCGAAATAAATCCTCATTGAAGATATTTGGATCATCTGGTCGCTGCAGGCCGAACGGGTGGCTCCGTTCGTTCTTGTAGCTGAGATCCTTCCAAAGCATTGGCTTCCGACAATCCGGATCATCTGCACCCCACATTCCTGCCTCGGTGCCATAGTAAATCATTGGTGCGCCTACGTATGTCATTTGGAAGAGAGCCATCAACTTCTGCGTCTCAAGCTCACCGGCGAGTGGTTTGCGAACATTGTAGCTTCGGTTATCATTCACACCAACATTTCTATCGTAGGGCAAGTCTGCATTCACGATGCGCGAACCGAGACGATCCGTGTCGTGGCTATCATACAGGTTCATCAAGACGTAATTATTGCCGTCAGGATAATCGTTGCGGAGAGATGCCAGCCGAAGAGCAAACTCAGAAACAGAGATCTTCGTTGTTTTGCCAGCAAAGAACCGCACGGCCTCTTGTGCCCAACGATAATTCATGACGGCGTCAAACGCATCCCCTTGAAGCCACGGGGCCGCATTGAACATTTTGCCGTTTTGCCAATCTTCCCACCAGACTTCACCGACAAGGTATGCCTCTGGATTGATGGAACGAACCCACAGCCGAAGCTCACGCCAAAAATTGAGGCTCACCATATCAGCCACATCGAGCCGCCAGCCGTCTATGCCATCGTCAGGATTACCGTCGCCATTCGGATCCATCCATCGCTTGATCACAGCGTGGATGTGTGCCCGTGGTCCTGGCACGATGCCATTGTCGTCCTCACGAAACTCGGGTAATTCTTTCGCTCCGTACCACCCGTGGTAGTCGAACTCATTCTCTTTCGTGGTCGGATCATCCCACCTCTTGATAATAAACCAGTCTTTGTAACGAGATTTCTCCTGGTTCCTCATCACATCTTCAAACGCCCAAAATGTGAGGCCTACGTGGTTGAACACACCATCAATTACAACTTTGATGTTGCGCTTATGAGCTTCGGAGATGAACTGCAGAAACAGCCTGTCAGCCGCCGTCCATTTCCACGCCTGAGGGTCGGCGTGGTTCTCCTCAGACCAAATTCGTCTATCGTCTTCGGGATCAGGTCCAAAGTTGTTATCAATATGATGGTAGAACGTCGCATCATATTTATGGAGAGATGGCGACTCAAACAGCGGGTTAAAATAGATGGCGTCGACCCCAAGTTCTTTAAGATAATCGAGCTTGTCGATCACTCCCTGCAGGTCGCCACCGTATCGGCGTTGTTGAACGTGAAAGTAGAAACCTTTGCCGTCTCTTTCCCAAGGTTGTAGTTCATACCAATCTCCAATCCACCTGCTTATCTGCCAATCAGCCGCAACTTCGTGCGGCCACGCTCCAATGAGGTCTGCTTTCTTGGGATCGTTCGATAAATCTCCATTGCAAAATCGCTCGGTGAAAATTTGATACCAGATTGCTCCCTTCGCCCACGAGGGAACGACTGGCCACAGGCGCGTGCCAGCTGCGCTCGTTCGTTCTATCTCCTCAAAGTATCGGGGTGAAAGATCAACAAGCGCAAAGGACATCACCCATAAGAAACCCAGGACCCGAGTCCCCATTTTCACCGCTCGCTATGCTGTTTGCTTCTCCACAACAAGCGGCCGTTTTGCCAGCGAACTGCCGCATGTTTTCCGGACAACCAGCTTTGGAACAAACATCGTGTGTCCGATTTCCTGCGAGGGATCACGAAGACGCTCCGAGAGGATCTCCGCAGCCAGGACACCCATCTCGTACATCGGCTGACGCATGGTCGTCAAGCCCAGGTGACTCGCTAGCTCGATATCGTCAAACCCGACGAGGGCGATATCCTCGGGACACCGGAGCCCGCCATCCGTCATCGCAGCAAGAGCACCAACAGCTTGAACATCACTGGAGACGACAATGGCTGTGGGTCGTTTGTTCCCGAGAGCCATGAATTGTGTCATCACCTCATAGCCGGATTCGCGCGTGAACCCGTCCAACCTCGACGAGGAATTGTTCTTCACCAACGCCGGGTCTACAGAAAAGCCCGCCTCCGCCATCGCCTTGTGGAAACCCTTGAGTCGTTCACGCGCGGGGACGCTTTCGAGGTTCGCGTTTAACATCCCGATATGGGTGTGTCCGAGAGCGATCAGATGCTTCGCCGCGATGTACGCTCCCTGCAGGTTGTCAACCGAAAGCGAATCAAAATTCTCGTGGTACGCGTCCACCAACACAACCGGAGTCTTCTGCTGCAGATACTGGTCGGCAAAGTTCTGAGGCATGGTCATCGAGAAGAAGAGTACGCCATCGACGCGACTCCTGAGCACGTTGTGCCTGAGCGATCCTTCCACCTGATCAGGATGGTTCACACCATAGAGTATCATATCCCAATCTAACTCCCCCAACTTTGCCTGAACACCTTGCAGGATCTCGAGGAAGAAAAAAGTTGTAAAAAAAGGAATGACCGCCAGGATCGAACTCGTACGGTTGCGTGCGAGTCCTCGCGCATACGGGTGCGGTCGATAGTTCAGGCGATTGGCAACGCGAAGTACTCGGGCACGCGTTTCTTTGGCAACGCTCGGATGGTTGTTGAAGACCCGAGAAACTGTGCCGATGCCGACTTTCGCCGCTCTGGCGATATCGTAGATCGTCGGGGGCAGAAACAATCGATGGCCAATGGAAGGGCTTCCATAAATTTAGAGATTACAACCTCAGAGTCAAGGAAAAAACGCTACAATTTCCCACCCCCTCTCACTGGATCGGTACGATCCGAAGAATATGGTCATCGGTCGGAAATGGCTCGGCTCTCCCGTCTCGGTTGCTCGTGCTGAAGTAGATTAGACCATCAGGCCCTTCGGTCACGTCTCGTATCCTGCGAAAATCGCCCGGTAGCAAGGCCTCCTCGCGGAGGACCCGGTACGGCTTCCTGTCGCTTAGAACCACCCTCTCGATGCGCTCTCCTCTCAGACACCCGAAGAAGAAACTGTTCCTGAAGGTCGGAAATGCATTTCCACGTTAGAAGCAGGCACTGGCAGGCGCAACAGCCGGTGTGTACTCCAGAAACGGCGATTCAAGACCCTGCTTCTTCTCCCGATGATGGATAATCGGCCAGCCGTAATTCTTGCCCGGTTCAATGATATTGACTTCATCCCCGCCCCCAGGCCCATCAAAGCCAGACGGGCCGTGTTCCGTTTCGAAGAGAACGCCTGAGTCGGGATGCCAGGCGAGACCCTGAGGGTTGCGCATTCCAAATGTGTAAATGGGGGAACTTGGGTCGGGATTATCTGAGGGGATTGATCCGTCATCGTTGACCCGCAAAATCTTCCCGCCAAGCGATCCGAGATCTTGGGCTATTTCTCGGTCAGCTGCATCGCCCGTCGTGATGTAGAGCTTGCCATCCGGGCCGAATTTGATCCTGCAGCCATTGTGAACAACGGAACCGGGGATGTTGGTGATGATCTCTTTTCGATCCGCCAGAGCCGAGCCCTTCAGTCGATAACGGACCACTTTGTTGGCAGGCCCTCTCCGATCTCTGCACGTGTAAGAGACATAGATGTATCCGTTCTTTTCGAACTCCGGGTGCAGGGCGAGTCCCATCAATCCTCCTTCCCCCTGAGGCCTCACTTCATCTAATGCGGCGATGAGTAGCGGCGCTTTCGCCCCTTTTCGGAGGACTTGCAGACGGCCGGGTCTCTCAGTGAAATAGAGATCTCCAGCGTCGTCGAAGACTACCGACCACGGTATCACCAGATTCTCGAGGACGGTCTCCACCTTGAATCTCGTGCCATCCCGCGCAGTATAGACCTTCTCTTCATTTGAGGACGTCCTGGCGGGGGGATTCGACGCAGCTGCTAGGACCTGCAATAAGACCAAGGCGGAAAGGGTGAACGACATATCGCTCTCCACTGTCACAGTCCATTCCGCGTCGATATCGTTTTGTTTCTTGGGCCTCTCGACGGGGTTCGGAAAGACAAGATTTCCTGAATGAAACCGCCGAAACCATTCGAAAGTTTCCAAACACTTTTCAAGAAACACTCCCGCCGTGCTAACCGCACATGACTCAAGGATTTCTTAGCGTTCGAAGAGATCTCCGATACCGAATAGAAACAAAGGCGCCGATGATCTCCTCATCGGCGCCTCGAAAAAATCCCCCGAAAAGTCAGGGTTATTTCTTTATTCCGAGCACAGCTTCCTTTGCGGCCTTCGCCACGCGGAATTTCACCACTGTTTTGGCCGGAATCTGAATCTGCTCGCCCGTGGCCGGATTTCGCCCGATGCGCGCCTTGCGCTGAACGAGCACGAGTTTTCCGATACCGGGCAACGTGAAGGAGTTCTGCGCCTCGCGATACGACAATTGCGCCATTTCCTCCAGAATCGCCACAGCAGTCTTCTTCTTCAGCTCGAACTTGCTCGCCAGATGCGCTGCAACTTGGCTTTTTGACATCGGCTTGCCCATGATATCCTCTCCGGTTTTGTTATAGGGATATTGCAGTTAATTAAAGTACACTTGAAACTAAAGCCTCTAGCTCATTGGCCTACATAACGACCTTCGAATTCCTTAGCAAATATATCGGTTTTAATTCGAATGTCAATAGAAAAAAGTTCAATGATTACGGGCACAGTCTGAGACTCGGCCTTTTCACCTGAAGCTCTCTCGTAAGTGGTTGAGTTTCAATCGCTTACACAACACGGAGATGTGGGGTCTACTTGGCCCTTGTGTGGGTTTGGACCAATCGAATCTTGAAATGATGGGCAGACAGGAATTGCGCACGCGCACTGTTGGCAAATCTAACGCATTGCCACTCCACAACATCCCACGCCACGCGCCCGCGCGAAACGAAGTGCGCGGAATCCTCCCGGGCGAATTCTTCCGAGCGCCGAGACGACTGAAATAGCATGAACGCGATCTCACTGTTGCGACGCGGTATGTCTCTTCGCCAAATGCTGCGACGCGCGACAACGTTGGCCACCGCGCGAGAAGAAATCTCACCGCGAATTTCTTTGCCCTGCAGAAACTGCTTCCAAGCGACGGCGATGCGCGGAGAATAAAAGAAGCTGCCGAGATCATCAGGCGACAATGTCAGCCTTCAGAAATTTATTAACAGCTTTTCTTCTTGCGTTTCTGGTTTTTGTTGAGTAGGTTTGCAACGCTCAGTTGGCACGCGGAACACCGCGATTCGCCGCACCGGAACGTTCGCAAGGTTCCGGAAGCTCTCCCTGACCTTGCAGATCCCTCGACATCGCTCAACATGATTCACTTGCACCGCTTTTTTGCACCACCATTGCATCATACACCACTTAATCTACTCACCTTAACTAAGGAGGTTTGCATGAAGCTGACCATTACAAGATTGCTTATCGTCGCCGTGGTGGCTTTGCTCTACATCGGAAGCTCGGTCGTTTTCGCCCAGGGCGTAACGACGGCCGCGATCAACGGGAGGGTCACCAGCGCAAGCGGCGAGCCGCTTCCGGGAGCGAATATCATTGCGGTTCACAACCCGACGGGCACAACCTACGGAACTGCATCCCGTGAAGATGGCCGGTTCAACCTGCAGGGTCTTCGCGTGGGGGGTCCGTACACAATCACCGTTTCGTTTGTCGGATACAGGCAACAGAGACGTGAAGAGGTCTTCCTTCAACTCAGTCAAAACCTGACAATCGATTTCCCGCTCGTTGAGCAGGCCGTTGAGGTCAGTGGCGTGACTGTTGTGAGTGAGCGCAACGCTATCATGAGCTCCGGGCGCACTGGAGCAGCGATGAGCGTGAGCCGGGACCAGCTTGAGACAATCCCGACAACCTCGCGTAACTTTGCCGACGCGCTCAAGATGTCTCCGCTGTTCGTTGGCTACAATGCGGGAGGTCGGAACAGCAAGTTCAACGATATCAAGATCGACGGAGCGGTGTTCAACGACCTGTTCGGCCTTTCGGGCACCGGTCAACCGGGGGGCGGGATAGGCACATCCATCAGCCTCGATGCACTTCAGGAGTTTCAGGTTGTTATCGCACCCTTTGACGTGCGCCAAGGAGGTTTCACGGGCGGCGGGATCAACGCCATCACACGGAGTGGAACCAACAAGTTGTCTGGATCTGTGTACTACTACGGACAGAACCAGGATTTCAGAGGCACCAGCCCCGACACACTGAAGTTGAAACTGGCCAACTATACAGACTACACGGTAGGGTTCCGCGTCGGCGGGCCGGTGATGGAGAACAAGCTTTTCTTTTTCGCGAATGGCGAAATCAAAAGGAGGACGGATCCAACGACGCGGATTTTCGGGGCAGCATCGAACGCGACGAATCAGTACGCCCTGAAGGTCGATAGCCTGAACAAGTTCATCAACATCCTGAAGACCAGATACGGATACGATCCAGGCTCGTATACCGATTTTACAGACGAAAATCCGCTCAACAAGTTCTTTGCTCGCCTAGACTACAACCTGAGCCAGGAGCATCGCCTCTCATTGCGGCATAACTACAGCAGTGGCTCCACGGACAATGCGCCGAGCAGTGGATATATCTATCCCGAGAATTTGCGTTACAAGGTCAATAACGCAAGCAACTCCACAGTGCTCCAACTGACGAGCGCCATCGGTAACACCATGGCGAACGAGGTGATCGTCGGCTACACCACCATTCGCGACAAGCGGGACATCTACGGCGCGGTGTTCCCCGAAGTCTGGATCAAGAACGCCGGACTCGGCGGCGGGATTGATCTCCGGGCCGGTGCTGAGACCTACTCCAATGCCAACGCGCTCGATCAGGACATCTTCGAATTCACGGACAATTTCACGTATTTCATGGGTGAGCACACCTTCACGGTTGGCACTCAGAACTACTACTTCAAGTTCTCGAACCTGTACATCCGCAACATTTACGGTAACTATGAATTCACAAACCTGGACAATTTCTATGCTGGCAGGCCATCTCGCTTCCAGCTGAGCTACTCGCTGCTGCCGGGTATCTCCCAGCCGCGCGCGACCTGGAAGGGCCTGCAGCTTGGATTCTATGCCCAGGATGAGTGGAGAATCTTGCCGAATTTGAAGGTCAACGTCGGCCTGCGACTCGATATCCCGACATTCCCCGAGGAGCCTCTCCACAATCCCTCTATCGATACGCTGTTTGGCGCACGGGGACTAGCCACCAACAAGGTTCCGAGCGGCTTGCTCCTCTTCTCGCCCCGCGTCGGCTTCAACTATGACCCGACAGGCGACAGAACATGGCAGGTTCGCGGCGGCGCAGGCATTTTCACGGGACGCATCAGCTACGTCTGGTTGTCAAATCAGTACGGCAATTCAGGCATGGATCTCGCGCGCTACGATGTCTCCGCGATTCCGTCAGGCTTCACCTTTGAACCGGATCCTTACAAGCAGTCCGGCAGCAGGTTGTCCCTCCTCACCCCCATTACTACAACTGAGGTCGACCTGACAGATCCCGACTTCAAGATGCCGCAAGTGTTCCGCGTGAACGTCGCCGTCGATCGGGAGCTACCGCTTGGGTTCGTGGGTACCCTTGAGGGTCTCTACACGAAAACCGTCAACGACATCATGTACCAGGACATCAGCCTCTCTGGTCCGCAGAGTTCGACCTTGACTCCTGAAGGCAAGCTTGTGGGCGACGGGCGGTACGTGTACGGAACTTGGAGCACCACGTCGAACCGATGGACAACCAGGCGCGTCAGCCCAAAATTCACCAACGTCATCCTCATGCAGAACACCTCTGACGGCTATTCCTACAACATCACCGCACAGTTGCAGCGCGCCCAGGTGACAGATGGCTGGTACGCCAATCTCGCTTACACCTACGGAATGTCAAAGGACAGAAACAGCATCGGATCAAGTCAGGCTCTCTCGCAATGGCGCTACAACCAGATCTACAAAGATGCCAATATGCCGGATCTCGCCCACTCAACGTACGACCTCCGCCACCACTTGATCGGAATCGTGTCGTACAGGTTCGAAGCGTTGCCGCTCTTCGGTACGACGATCTCGCTGACCTATGATGGGAGGTCAGGATCGCCCATCACCTTCTACGTTAACGGTGACCTCAACGGCGACGGTCAGTCGTCAAATGACCTAGTATATATCCCGAAAGACGCCAATGATGTCATCCTGGTTTCCAGTGCCGGCGCCGTTCTTCCCAAGACGGATGTCGCCTACACCAACCTTGACACCTACATAAACATTGACGAGTATCTCAGCTCCCATCGCGGTCAAGTGGCCGAACGGAATGGCGGCCGCATGCCGTGGAGCCACAGCATCGACTTCCGCCTCGCTCAGGAAATCCCCACACTGCAGGGGCACAAATTCGAAATCACGGTCGATGTTCAGAATCTCATGAATCTCATCAATCATGATTGGGGCTACATACCGTACCTGAGCAACTATCAGGACGATCTCCTGACCTTCCACAGCCTCGATCCTGTGACGGGGCAGCCACGGTTCCGCTGGACGAAGCCGAATCCGAATGCACACCCATGGGTTAACAGCAATATGAGCTCCCGCTGGGGGGCACAGATCGGCCTGCGTTACAGCTTCTAGAGAAGCACTTTGCCCCAAGAATCAAAAGCCCCGTTGAGATTTCTCAACGGGGCTTCTTGTTTCGCAAGCTCACGTGCGACCCGATGCTTCAGGCGCGAAACGGGGCGTGCAAACGAACATTCATAGCTACTGCCACGAGGGAGCGCATGCTTTTCTTTGCCACTCCAGTGTCAGCAGAGAGACGTGTCGGAAAATCACTCCGTGATCAAAGCACGTCCTACGATCGGGTGGCTCTTGGCGAAGGGAGAGATTACACGAACACCGTGATCGGAACAATCCGCTTGCATAGCGGTCACATTTTGGCTATATTTATCGGCAGTCAAACGGGGTCGTAGCTCCCGCCAAAAGGTGAAGCATGGCGGGCAAGCAGTCCCTCTCGGGGTCGTAGCTCAGCTTGGTTAGAGCGCCTGCCTGTCACGCAGGAGGTCGAGGGTTCGAGTCCCTTCGGCCCCGCTCTCAAAACACACAGGGTTAGCGTTTTCTGCTAACCCTGATCTATTTTGAGGATCCCACCGTTTTCCGTCGCGGAATGCACAAGGTTGAATCTCGTGTCTCGCCTGTTCCAAAATGGCTCCCAACGAGTTTTGTCGGGGCTACCATTGTGAGGACCCCAGTGCTGTCTGTCGAGGCCCCGTATGATCACATCAACGGGATCGGCACCGCCGAAAAAGGCGCCTCCCTTTATTGGGGGCGTCCTTCTTCCGTATTGGACTCACCCTCCTGTGTGGCCTATCCCAAAGTGGTTCCCGACGACTTCTGCCGGGATTTCCATTGTGAGAACCCCGGTGGCTTTCGCCGAGGGCCGATTTGACTATTCTCCAACCCTCTCGTATCTTTCGCGAAGTTCGTTGACTTCTCCGTGACCAACTTTTCCTTATCTGTGTACCTGGCCTCGCCGCAGATCTGAGATAGCAGTTCGTCGTTTTGGCCGGGAGCACAGCCTGCGCTCTTCTTTTGGAGGTTCACAATGAAGAAGAACTATGCCGTTGTTAGAGATCTCCTCGCCACAGCAGGAATAACCATTAACGGAGACAAGCCCTTTGATATCCAGGTGCACAAGAACGATTTCTATGGACGCGTGCTGAGAGAAGGGGCCCTCGGCCTAGGTGAATCATACATGGATGGTTGGTGGGACTGCCAGGCGCTGGATCAATTCATCGACCGGGCTTTGCGAGCAAACCTCGAGGAGAAAGTCAGAGGGAATCTCGGCATCATGCGGTTCGTTCTGAGGTCCAGGCTTTTCAACCTGCAGAAACAAAGTCGCGCATACCAGATCGCTGAACACCACTACGACCTGGACAACGACCTGTACCGTGCCATGCTGGACAAGAGAATGAACTACACCTGCGGATATTGGAAGAACGCCACCAGCCTCGATGAAGCTCAGGAGGCGAAGCTCGAACTGGTCTGCCGGAAGATCAACCTGCAGCCCGGCATGACGGTGCTCGAACTAGGCTGCGGCTACGGCTCCTTTGCCGCCTATGCAGCGCAGAAATATGGAGTTTCCGTCACCGGCGTGAACGTGTCAAAGCAGCAGCTGGAGCTAGGCAGGGAGCTCTGCAAGGGCCTGCCGGTCGAACTGAAATTGGATGACTACCGGAATATCAACGGAAAATACGACCGCGTGATTTCCATCGGCATCATGGAACACATAGGATACAAGAACTACCGGACCTACATGAGCGTCGTCGACCGAACGCTCAAAGATGACGGGATCGCCTTTGTGCACACGATCGGCGGCAATATCAGCACGACTGCCTCCAATCCCTGGACAACGAAATATATCTTCCCGAATGGCATGCTCCCATCGGTTGCACAGCTCGCCAAAGCAATGGAGAGACTGTTCATTGTGGAAGACTGGCACAACTTCGGGCCTGACTACGACAAGACACTGATGGCCTGGTACGACAATTTCGAGGGAGCCTGGCCGGAGCTGAGAAAGAAATACTCGGAGCGGTTTCGGCGGATGTGGCATTTCTATCTCCTTGGCTCCGCCGGCGGCTTCCGTTCCCGAAACACCCAGCTGTGGCAGGTTGTCATGACGAGGCCGGGGAGACCGCAACCGGATTGCCGAGTGAGTTGATCGCGAGAATAGAATGATCACCGCTGACGTTATCATAGTCGGAGGAGGTCCGGCAGGTTCCACCTGCGCGTGGACGCTAAGGCAGGCTGGAATCGAGACGATCATCCTCGACAAACAAGACTTTCCCCGACCCAAACCGTGCGCCGGCTGGATCACGCCGAGGGTCGTGAGGAACCTCCAGCTCGAGGTCAGCTCCTATCCCCACAGCTTTGTGCGCCTTGAGAGACTCCATTTCCATCGCTCGGGCCGGAGATTCGCCCTCCCCACCCGCCAATACTCCATCCACCGCTATGAGTTCGACAACTGGCTTCTGGAGCGCGCAGGCGTCCCCGTCTGCCACCAGACCGTCAGACAGATCCGCAAAGAAGCGGGATCATATGTCCTTGATGACGCCTATCGTTGCACCTATCTCGTGGGGGCGGGTGGCACCCATTGCCCTGTCTACCGGACGATCTTCAGCGATGTGAATCCACGGAGGGCCGGCTCGCACATTACTGCCGTGGAAGTTGAATTGAAGAGTGATCCGGAGAACCGCGGATGTCATCTCTGGTTCTCCGAGAGGGACCTACAAGGGTATTCGTGGTACGTCCCCAAGGGCAACGGGTATCTCAATGTCGGCGTCGGGGGAAGATCGGCCACTATGGAAGCGCGCGGCGAAACGATCCGAGATCATTGGGATCATCTTGTCCGAAAGCTGGCCGATCTTTCGTTTGTGAACATTGATACGCTTCAACCGAACGGCCATACATATTACCTGAGGCACGACATCCGAACCGTGCAGCGTGACAACGCGTTCATCATCGGAGATGCAGCAGGGCTGGCGACAAAGGATCTGGGCGAGGGAATCGGTCCGGCGGTTGAGAGTGGAATACGCGCGGCGCGGGCGATCATCCACCGAACCGAGTACTCGGTGAAATCAATTTCAAAGTACAGTCTCCCCGACCTGGTTCTTCCCTGGCGTCTCTGAAATTCGGATCTGCCGGGACCGCAGTTTCTTCTTCCCCCTCCCCTCAATGACAGAAACGAAACGGCCCGGATCTCTCCGGGCCGTGATTAGGTCGCACAATCATCTCCCACACCAACAGCCAGTCTTTCACGCTGACCTACTCCAGTCGATAGCCGTCCGTCAGGGTCTTCATGAAGGCCACAAGATCATCGATCTCCTGATCCGATAACCGGAGGTTTCCGAGCTCCTTCGTATTGACATTCTCGCGCACTTCGGGCGGCGGCCAGGGGCCGATATCCCTCGTCGAGTAGAAGATCACTACCTGGCGAAGGCTCTTAAAGTTGCCGTTGTGCATATACGGCGGCGTGATTGCGACGTTGCGTAGTGTCGGAACTCTGAACTTCCCGTTGTGTTCGTTCTTTCGAACGACTCCCCCAAGCCCCAGATCGACGAATCCCACGCCTGCAGGATTGACCTTCTTGTCCATGTAATAGAACGGGACCTCTGGATTCTTCGGGACGCCGAGGTTGTCATAAGTGTAGTCAGTGAAGAGAGGCGGTGTTCCATCACTGCTCGGACGACTTGGATGGCAGTTTGCGCACTTTGCTTTCTTTGGGTCTTCGAAAATCTGAAGGCCGCTCATCTCCTGCTCCGTGAGCTTCACCTTCCCTTTCAGATAGAAATCGTATTTCGAATCAAACCGGTTGAGCTCGGCCGAGCGCTCATAGGCAGCGATCGCCTCCGCCATCAGATTGAATGCCCGTTTGCCATCATCATGCGCATCTTGGCCGAAAACCTCGCGAAAGAGGCTGGCATACGATGCTTTTCGAATTCGCTCGACCAGAGATTCCGCATCGGGATTTGCCATTTCAAGCGGATTGAGGGGTGGACCTTTTGCCTGGTCTTCAAGCGTCGCAGCGCGACCGTCCCAAAACAACCCGCCCTTGTACACCCCTTCAGCGGAGTCGTAACGAAGAGGCGGGATGAATGACGCATAGGCCGCAGTGAGATCATTCCGGTTGCCAAACCGATCGCGATTGGCACCGCGCGAAACCGGGAGATCAGAGGGGGGCCCGCCGAAACCCGCTTCGGGCGAGTGACAGGCTGAGCAGGCTTGGCCCGGCGGGGTTGAAAGATTGACGTCGTTGAAGAGTAGCTTTCCCAACTGCTCTTTGGGACTCAGGGTGAATCCCAAGGAACCTTTCTGTTCCTCACCCGGAGTGCCGCAGCCGATGAACACGAGAATCAGCAGCGACATCAGGGCTATAGACGAACGCAAGAGGTTCTGCATAAGAGGACTCCTGATTGGTGATCGAGCAAGTGATTCAGATTCGAGAGAGGCGTTTGAGCCTGGCGCGAGCAAACACGACGGCCGAAATGCTTCCCTCCGGCAGAGGAGGCCAGAAACAAGGTATGTGTTTGCCTCACGCGGCAACCCGGGCAATCTACTCAACGAACACGTAAGTTACAAATCCTCACAAAGAAGTCTCCGTCAGCGCAGGAGGGTAACACGGTTCTTTGCCCATCCCTTCAGTCGGGCACACAATTCGGACACGACCGTCTTGTATCCATCTCACGGCAAACCGATAGGAGCAAGCAGCGCCGTCTTTCTTCCCCGCATGGGCCTGCACACTCGACAGCCTACTTGTTCTTGACATCTTCCCTATACTTCGCTAAACTCCTGGCAATTATTCGTATCGATCGCCCTTGGCGCAGGCCTCGTCGTCCCGCGTGATCGCGGAACCAGTAGTCTGCCCTCTTTTCCGGCGAGATACTCTCCTTCACCAAATCACGGACACCAACCCTGTGGCCGATCAAAAACGGTACCTCCCGATGGTTCCCGCCGAGTCCACGATGACGGAATTCACATTCAGAGCGGTGATCCTGGGAGTCCTCATGGCTATGATCATGGGAGCGGCCAATGCCTACCTCGGCTTGAAGGCAGGAATGACGATTGCCGCAACGTACACAACCGCCGTCATCGGGATAGCCGTCCTTAAGGCGCTCAAGGGAACGCTGCTCGAAGAAAACGCTGCCAGAACAGTCGGCTCCATCGGCGGGAATATTGCCACCGGCGCCATCTTCACGCTTCCGGCGTTCTTCATCGCTTCCGTCTGGCCCCAGTTCTTCTCACTCGAGCACTACGTCATTTGCACCATCGTGCTGATTGTAGCCGGCATCCTCGGCATTATGTTCGTCACGATCCTGCGGCGCGTCCTGGTCGAAGATGCGGAACTTCCCTTCCCCGAATCGATCGCCGCAGCCGAAATCCACAAGTCGGGCCAGCGAGGGGCGCAAAACTCCGGGTACCTCTTCGGTGGCATGGGGATCGGAGCATTTTTCAGCGCGCTCGTCGAGTTCAAGGGACTCGCCGCCGGCTGGCAGGAGATCCTCCGCCTCGGAAAGGGGACCCTCTTGCTTCGCGGCCCCGCGATGAGCCCGGCGTATTTCGGCGTGGGCTATATCATTGGGCCCAAGTTGAGTGCGATCAATTTCAGCGGCGGCGTGCTCGCCTGGGGCTTGCTCACGCCTCTCATTGCATACTTCTTGCATCGGGACAATCCCGGCGCCGTCACTGACTGGGCCGCCGAACTCACGGTCGTATGGAGGGGGACGGTGCGCTACATCGCCATCGGCGGGATGCTGGTCGGCGCGTTCTATACCTTGTATAGAATGCGCACAAGCCTGTTTACCGGACTGAAACGCTCATTCGCGTACCTGAGGAAATCGACTGTTGGTGAGGGCGACCTGCCGCGGACAGAGAAAGATATCAGCATTCGATGGACGCTCCTCGCTATTGGAGCGATCACCGTGCTCATGTTGTTCATCTTCGGGTACTTCACAGGTAGCTTCGTCCCTGCTGCCACCGCCTCGGTGGTGATGCTGCTCCTTGGCTTCGTCTTCGCTGCGGTATCCGGATATCTCGTCGGCATCATCGGTGTAAGCAATAATCCCACCAGCGGATTGACCGTGTCGGTCCTCATCGTCGTGGCCTTTCTGATGGTGGGACTTGGGATGCAAGGCGAAGCTGCCATGGCGGCCGTGCTGGGAGTCGCAGCCTTCACCTGCACGAGCGTCTCGGTTGCGGGCGAGATGATGCAGGACTTGAAGGCAGGCCATATCCTCGGGTGCACCCCCTGGAAGATGCAGGTGGGGGATATCTTCGGCGTCACGGCCGCGGCCGTCGTTATGTTCCTAATCCTGTCCCTGCTCCACCTTGGCGACATCAAACAGGTGGTCGGTGCAGAGTTGGAGAAATTGGACAACAGCCAGGTTACCACTGTTGTCTACAAAGGCAAGAACCCTAAGCTGGCAGGGAAGGTGTACACCGTCGACGAGCTCCGCCAGCTGCCGCCGGAGCAACAGAACGAGATTCTCGGCACGCAAGCCGGATTTGGGGGAGAGAAGCTCGCCGCACCGCAGGCAAGCCTGATGGCTGTTGTTGCTCGGGGAATCGTCGAAGCCAAGACCGAGTTGATTCTCATCGTCGTCGGCATGTTTATGGGGATCGCGCTCATCATGATGCAGGTGAAGAGCCCGATGCTGATCAGCGTCGGCATGTACCTTCCCATCGATACGACGTTTGCCATTTTCCTCGGGGGACTGATGAGGGGGCTGGTGGACAAAACAGCTGCCAAGAGGTCGATGGAATCAAAAACGAAAGAGTCGGTCGACAATACTGGTGTCCTGCTCGCCTCCGGTATGATCGCAGGAGAGGCATTGCTGGGAGTCCTGTTCGCGGGACTGGCGTTCGCCGAAATCAAGATCTTTCACATCTTCGAGGCACCGTGGTACCTGGCGAGCCTCGTCGGCATGGCGATCATCGGGTTTTTGTTGGTCCAGCTCCCTCTCAAGAGGGCTCAGCGGCCGGTCTGATCCGGGCGGCCACGTGTTCAAAAACGCAAAGGCCCCTCACCGGGGCCTTTTGCGCGTTGGAAGCTCTGCTCGATCTCTGTTCACCCGTTACTGCCTCTCATTAATCACAATTGTCTCGCCGACGACCTCGAACCGTCCCGTCACGCTCCTCGTCGTCGCAGCGTCAGCTCGTCCCGTAAATCCCGGTTGTTTCCCACCGGCGCTGACCTCGAAGACCCCGGGCTCAACGACGCGACGGTTCCGAAAGTCGATGAGTGAGAGCTGGCGTGGAGTCAACGAAAACGAGACGCTCTTGGTCTCGCCTGGCTTCAGGAGGACGCGTCGAAATCCCTGCAGCGACCGGATGGGGACCGGCGCCCCAGCCTGCACGTCCGTAACATAAAGCTGAACGACTTCCTCCCCCTCTCTTCCGCCCGTGTTCCGGACATCGACAGTCACCGCTACGTTTTCGCCGGCGCGGACGCTTGCAGGGAGTCGCAATCTACTGTAAGCAAACGTCGTATAGCTGAGCCCGAATCCAAACGGATACAACGGTTCCCCCGCGAAATAGCGGTACGTCCTTCCTCTCATATTGTAATCGGTGAATGCCGGGAGCTGGTCAGTCGACTTGTAGAAGGTCACGGGCAACCTTCCCGCAGGGTTGTAATCACCGAAAAGCACGCCTGCGAGTGCCGTCCCTGCCGCCTGCCCCGGATACCATGCCTCGACGATAGCAGGAACATGCTCTGACGCCCAGTTCACGGCCAATGCGCTGCCATTGAGGAGGACCAGCACGACGGGTTTTCCAACTGCCACTACAGCTTGGAGGAGCTCCTCCTGGGGCTGTGGCAACCCGATCTCGACCCGATCGCCGCCCTTGAAGCCCGGGACATCCACGGGCATCTCCTCGCCCTCGAGGCGCGGCGAAAGCCCCATCATCATAATGACCACATCAGACATGCTCGCCGCGGCGAGCGCCTCTTCCTTGAGGCGCGGTTCCGGCATCGACCAGACGAGCTGCACGCTGGCGTCGGGGCGCTGATCCCAGTATTCAAGCTTGATGCGCCGGGGCTCCCCTGCCACAAGATCTACGTACTTCCATTGAATGAACACATTGTGTCGATCTTCGGCTTCAACGAAGAGAGAATCATTCAGAAAGAGCCGGGCACCTCCGAACGCCCTCACACCGAGGGCGTACCTGCCCGAGACCGGAGGAAGGATCGTGCCCGTCCAGCGCACACTGAAGCTATCGGCCTTCATCCCGGCAATCGGGGGATCCTGCCACCAGTTGAAATCCACTCTCTCATCAATCCGGGTGACGAACGAGCAGTCCTGAAAGTTGCGATTGTTGAAGTAGCTCGCTTCCAAACCGTTCACTCGCCCCCCAGTACGTTCGGTCGAAAGGTAGATCGACGGAAGGACTTCCAGGGAAGGCGTGTTCTTCGCGACATCACAACCCCTCGCATAGATCACCTTTGTGGTTGACCGTACGAAACGCCTGATGCCTTCCAGAGGCGTGATGGGATCTGAAGGAGTACCGTTGTAGTTGCCCAGCAGCACGTCGACGTCGTCCGCGTTCGGACCGATGACCGCGAGCGTACGAAGGTCTTTCCGCAGTGGAAGAAGCCCACCCTCGTTCTTGAGCAGCACGATGGACTTACGAGCAGTTTCTACGGCCAGTTCTCGATGCTCCTTGGAGTCGTTGACGCGAGCAGGGATCTGCGCGTACGGGACGCGTTCCGGCGGATCGAACATGCCGAGCTCAAATCGCGCTTGGAAGAGTCGCTTCACCGCGAGATCGACGAGCGGTTCACTGACCAAACCCCGCTTGACAGCCACACCGAGACTGTCGTATGTCACGCCGCAGTTGAGGTCGGTTCCGGCAAGGAGCGCCCGTGCAGCCGCTTCGGGCGCCGTGTCGTCGACCTTGTGGGTCGTGTAGAAGTCCATGATCGCCCAGCAGTCAGAGACGACGTAGCCGTCAAAGCCCCACTCCTCCCTGAGAATCTTCTGCAGCAGCTCGCTGCTTCCGCAACACGGCTCGCCACGAAAGCGATTGTAGGCGCACATGACCGATCGCGCCTTCCCCTCGACGACTGTCGCACGGAACGCGGGCAAATAGGTCTCGCGGAGGTCGCGCTCATCCACGACCGCATTGAAGACGTGCCGATCGGGCTCCGGGCCGCTGTGAGCGGCAAAGTGTTTTGGGGTCGAAACCGTCTTGAGGCAATGCGGATCGTTCCCCTGCATGCCCTTCACAAACTCGACTCCAAGCCGGCCGGTGAGATACGGATCCTCACCAAACGTTTCCATGCCGCGCCCCCAGCGTGGGTCGCGGAAGATATTGATGTTGGGGGACCAGAACGTCAGCCCCTCGTAGATCCCCCGTCTTCCGTACTGCAGCGCATCGTTGTGCTTGGCGCGCGCTTCGTCAGAGATGACGGTCGCCACACGAAACATCACATCGGTGTCCCATGTCGCGGCGAGACCGATGGCCTGCGGGAACACAGTGGCCCTCCCGGCCCGCGCCACCCCGTGGAGCGCTTCGTTCCACCAGTTGTAGGCGGGGATGCCGAGCCGCTCGATGGCAGGAGCCTCGTAAATCATCTGGCTGACCTTCTCATCGAGCGTCATGCGGGACACGAGGTCGTTCACCCGCTCTTCAAGCGGAAGGTCCGGATTCCGATAGGGGGGTACCACTTGCGACGGACTCTGCTGGGCAAGAGCGGTGGGGAAAAGACAGAGAAAGAGAGACGCGAAAGCTATCATCGACAACGAAAAGACTGGATTTCTCATGGTTCGCTCCAAGGGAGGAGAGACAGTGGTCTGTGGATGTGTACGAAAGGCGCTTCAATGAAACTTACGTGAAATAGAGTTGCGGTTCAAATGGGACCTGGCGACTTCCTCCAGACTTCGGGAGAATTCCGCGTTTGCGTGCGTGGATTTTCCCTATTTCTTTCTTAAATTTGAGCCATCTTCAGAGACATGGAGATCCGTTGACCGCGACAACGATCTACTTCACATTATCATATCATCGACGACACGAGATCGCCCGCCGGGAGCCTAAGTGGGAATCCTCCCGCGGGCGGTTCTGCTTGGCGGAATCCCGTCCCTCCGATTCGTCCGTGGTCTTCCTCGGTGGCACAACCGTATGACGTTCAAGCCCTTCAATGAAATGACTGAAGGCGACTACGCCGCCGTCGGCTTCAAATCCGGACTGGAAATTCACCAACAACTTCTGACCTCGAAAAAGCTCTTTTGCCGCTGCCCGGCCGGCCTGTACAGCGACTCCTTCAATGCCGAGATCCTTCGCCACATGCGCCCGACGCTCTCCGAACTGGGAGAGTACGACGGCACGGCGCTGATGGAGTTCAAGACAAGAAAGGAGATCATTTACCAGATCAACCACGCGACGCTCTGCACATACGAAATGGACGATACTCCTCCCTTCGAGCTGAACGATGAGGCGCTCGACATTGCCCTGGAGATCGGGCTGCTCTACGGTTGTACGATGGTCGATGAGATCCACATCTCAAGGAAACAGTATCTCGATGGCAGCATCCCGACGGGATTCCAGCGAACCACGATTGTCGGAGTAGACGGGGGGATCCCGTACAAGGGGCGGAGGATCGGAATCGTCCAGCTCGGGTTGGAGGAGGACGCCTGCCGCGAGGTGAGCGACGTCGGGCACCTCAGGACCTATCTCACTGACCGACTGGGCATGCCCCTGATCGAGACGGTGACTGCCCCCGACATGCGCACGCCTCAGGAGGTCGCTGAGGTGGCTGAAATCCTCCGGAAGATGGTCAAGACGACCGGGAAGGTCCGAACAGGCCCCGGAGCTGCCCGCCAGGATGTCAACGTGAGCATCACTGGCGGGACGCGGATCGAAATCAAGGGGGTTCCCCGCATCCCGAACATTCCTCTGCTGACATACCACGAAGGGATGCGTCAGCATAACCTCCTGCGACTCCGGGATGAGCTGCATCGGCGCGGGATCACCAAGGAGACTTTCGAAGCCAGGACCGACGAGGTGACAAAGCTGCTCCGCAGAACGCGCTACCAGCCTGTAAGAAACGCCATCGCGGAAGCGCTCGCCGTCAATTGCGTGCTCCTGCGCGCTTTCAAAGGCATGCTGCGATGGGAGACCCAGACGGAGACATACTTCTCACGCGAGATCTCAGACCGCGTCCGTGTGGTCGCCTGCCTGACCACCCTTCCCAACATCATTCACTCGGACAGCCCCAGCGAGACCATCGCTTCCTCCGAGTGGCAGATGCTGAAGAAGGCCGTCGGCGCGACGGAGGACGATACGATCGTCGTTGTCTGGGGAACCAAACAAGATGCGGCGACCGCCGCATTGGAGATCATCATCAGGGCCAAAGAGGCAACGATCGGCATTCCATCTGAGACGCGGCAGGCACTTCGTGACGGCACAAACGGATTCGAACGGATTCTTCCCGGCCCGGACCGGATGTATCCGGACACCGATCTCCCGCCGCGCCGGATCACCCCGGAACATCTGGAGCGCATCAAGAAAGAAGTCCCGCGACCGTTCTGGGAAAATGAGCGATGGTACCGTGAGCTCGGCATCCCCCCGGACGTCGTTGCCCCTCTCAGCATCTCCCCGTACGCCGGCCTTTTCAAGACTGCCATCAAGGAGTGGCATCTTCCGCCGACATCGACCGCGGTAACGCTGATTCAGTTTCCGAAACGCGTGGCAAAGAAGCTTCACCACAGCGTGAATTTTCCGACCGGGACGATGCGTGAGATCCTGCTCGCCCACAGAGATGGGGCTCTCGTGAAGGAAGGCATCCTCCCCGCGCTGATGATGGTCGCCGCGGGGAGAGAGTTCTCCCGCCAGTCCCTTCCGCCCATCTGTTCGGACGGAGAGCTCTCCTCTGCCTTCGAGCGGTCTGCTGCGGAGCTGACAAGCCTGAATCTGTTCAACCCGGAGAAGGAATCGGAAGTGCTAATGGGACTTGTCATGGACAAAGTGCGCGGAAGGATCGACGGAAACGCGGTTGCAGCCAAGCTTGCCGGAGCTCCGGCCGAGGAACGCTCGTGAGCGCCAACGACAGCTACAGAGGCTACCGCGGCCAGGCGTTGGAGACGCTCAAGGCCTACGATGCGCAGGTCTGGAGCGATGTGGAAGTCAAGACCGAGCACGGATCGTTCACGGGGATCGTGCTCCCCCGCTCCGAGACAGCCGACCCTCTCCACATTGTCCTGAAGCTTCGCAGCGGCTACAACATTGGCGTGGCGGCCGGAAGCGTGCGATCGATCGTCATCCAGGGGCGAAAGGAAGCCCACTACAAGATACCGGAAAAGGAATTCCCTTACGATCCGAAGAAGCCTCGGGTCAAGCTTTTTGGCACCGGCGGGACGATCGCGAGCCGGCTGGACTATCGCACGGGGGCGGTGATCCCGGCGTTCTCACCCGGAGAACTCTACGGCTCCGTACCGGAGCTCGCCGACCTCTGCAACCTCGAGACGGAGAAGCTGTATGGCGTCTTCAGCGAGAACATGGCGCCCGAGCAATGGATCGGCACCGCACAGGCGATCGGGCGCGAGATCGAGAAGGGCGTGCAGGGAATCGTCATCGGTCACGGCACCGACACAATGCACCACACAGCGGCGATCCTCACCTTCATGGTTCAGAATTCACCGGTACCAATCGTCATGGTGGGCTCTCAGCGTTCCAGCGACCGCCCCTCATCCGACGCAGCGCTGAACTTGATGCACAGCGTGAAGACGGCCGCAGAGAGCGACATCGCAGAGGTGATGGTCTGCATGTTCGGCCCGACCTCCGATGTCTATGGATTGCTCCATCGGGGAACCCGGGTGCGAAAAATGCACTCGAGCTACCGCTCGACCTTCCGCACGATCAGCGATGTCCCGATCGCCATGGTCAGTCGCGAGAAGATCACGCCGCTCCGCCAGGACTACAAACGGAGGAGGAGTGACCGGAATGTGCTCGTCAATACGGCGTTCGAAGAGAAGGTGAGCATTGTGTACTACTACCCCAACATGAAGCCGGATATCATAGACTCCCTTATCGACAACGGCTACAAGGGGATCATCATCGCCGGGACCGGGCTCGGCCACGTGAACAAGCCGCTGTACCCTTCGCTGAAGAGAGCCCACGAGAAGAATATCGCAGTGTATATGACCGTTCAGACCCTCTGGGGCTACGTCCAGATGTACGTCTACGACACCGGGCGGGACATGATGGAGCTCGGCGTCGTCCCCTCCGCCAACATGCTCCCCGAGGTAGCTTACGTGAAGCTGGGCTGGGCGCTCGGGCAGACGAACGACCCGGCCAAAGTGCGGGAGATCATGCTCACGCCGATCGCAGGTGAGATCACGGAGCGAGAACCGAGTAACGGCTACCTGATCTTCCAGGGCGGCATTCCGGAAGTTGAAGAGTTCATATCCCGCTATCGGAAATGAAGTTGCACCCGAACCAGCTTGAGCCTCCCTTTCGTCAGGCAGATTGGCCGCGAAATCATCATACGGTGGACTCCGAGCGTCGCCTGTTTCTCAGACCTCGATTTAAGTAGGAATTGATCGGGATTATCAGTATCTTGTTGTGTCAAATAACAGTACACCGTCTAGTCTCTTTCGGGAGAGATCGTTCCGCACTGGTTGTGCAGCACGGTCACGCCTTCAAAATCCCCCTCTGGTGAACCGCACAGACACCTTCAAAGGTGGAAACGCCGTGAATCAGTTGATGCCCGAGAGCGAAGGCTCGAGGAGCAGTGAGTGGTTTTCAAGTCCGTATGTTCGGCGTACACCTTGCCCGACGGTTGAGTCGGGTCGATATCAATACACGAAGGGACATGTTCCATGGAAAAAGGAACAGTCAAGTGGTTCAACGGAGCCAAGGGTTACGGCTTCATTTCACGCACAGGCGGCGAAGACGTCTTCGTCCATTTCAAGGCGATCACTGGAGACGGGTACAGAAACCTGAACGAGGGTGATACGGTGGAGTTCGAAGTCGAGAAGGGTCCCAAGGGACTTACGGCGACGAACGTCTCCGTTGTGCGCTGAAGAGATCGAAATTCGTATCTCACAGCAGAAACCCTGCCCACAAGGCAGGGTTTCTCATTTCATAGAGGTCAGATGCAGCGGTTTCACGAGCAGCAAGCCCGGCGTACTGCAAGACGGTCGGCACCCTCAAACTGCGATTCCGCCGTAATTGGCGGCTTGAATCGGCCTCACAGGAAGTACTTCTTGAGGATGTCGATGATGTTCAGCTCGTTTATGTCTCCCTGCCGCGTCGGAGCATCCGGGTTGGCGATCGTCACAATGACCATATTCTGGCCCCGATCAACGTACACCGCTTGACCGCCGAAACCAGCGGCCATAAAGAGAGAGTCTTGATCCTCGTAGTCGGCCCACCAGAAGTAGCCGTAGTTGATCGCAGAGAATCCGCCGCGGGTCGTGTTCTGCGGATTGCGGGGGACGAGCGACTGCCGGATCCAGTCGCGAGAGACGATCTGTTGGCCGTCGAGAAACCCGTCATGGAGGTACAGCTGGCCGAACCGAGCCAGGTCCCTCGGGGTGAATCTCATGCCTGTGCCGCCGGCGTAGATGCCCTGCGGATCGGTGGGCCAGGTTCGAACCGATATCTTGAGAGGGCCGAAGAGGTTCGCGTCCGCGAACTTGTAGGTTGACATCGCCGCAACTCGCGTGAGAATACCTGAGAGGACGTTCGCATTCGGAGTCGTGTAAATGAACTCGTCGCCGGGCGCGTACTTGAGAGGAAGCCCCAGGGCCGCGTGCATCCAGTTGGCATTCGAGGTGAAAGTCGTGCTGTGGTCAGCGCTCTCATCCCAATCGATTCCGCTCCGCATCGTCAGGAAATGCTCGATCGTCCAATCCCTTTTTCGAGGATCGATGTTCGCGGTGTCAAAATCGGCGAAAAAACTCAGGATCTTGTCTTGAGCGGACCGGACAATTCCTTTGTCGATTGCGATGCCGATGAGCGCGGAGGTAAAGCTCTTCGACGCCGAGAAGATCTCGAAATCGTTGTCCTTCTGATAGCTGCCTACATAATACTCCACAACGAGAGAGTCGTTCTTGACGACGAGGAAGCTGTAGATGAAGGAGTTGGTCTTAATCTGCTGAAGGCCTGCGGCCACCTTTGCGGTGTCCATTCCTTGGGCAGCAGGTGTGGACAGCGGCCACGGATACGGCTCACGGTAGCTGAATCCCGGCTCGGCCGCGGGCGGCGCCGAGACGGAGCCATTCCGACACGCGAACCCCGACAGTGCGAGGAGGCCCACAAGCAGTATCTTGTAGAACCGGCCGCTCAAGGGTCCGCTCAAACCTTGCATCTCTGAAAACGGCACGACTTGACAGGCATCGAATGCACCGCCGCTCGCGTTCCGAATGCTATTCACCCTCCAGAGAAGAACGTCCGCGCTCGCAAGCGGTTCCTCCGCTCTTCAAGAACCATCTCAGCATGCCCAACCGTATGCACACATCGGGCTCCCCTCCCCGATAAGGGGGCACGTTGGGACAACTGTTGCCCAACATACCCCCGGTCTTTCCTACCAGCGCTTGCCACCACCGCCGTAACGCCCACCTCGACCGCCGCCGCCAAATCCTCGATGCTCGGGACGAGGCCGGGCTTCGTTCACATCCATTGAACGCCCTTTGAACTCCTTGCCGTGTAAGCCCGCGATCGCCGCTTCTGCCTCCGCCTTTTCCGGCATCTCGACGAATCCGAAGCCCTTGGAGACGTTGTTCGACCGATCCCTGACGATCGTTACCTCATCGACCCCCCCGTACGGCTTGAATGCCTCCTCTAAGTCTTCTTTCGTGACCTCTTTGGACAAGTTACCGACGTAAAGCCTCATGGTGACCTCTTGATGTGATGGGAAAATGATCGTCCCGTGGTGGGCCGAACGGTGACTGAGCGGCGGGCTTATCAGGTAGTCGCTCTGCCGGATCCGCTCCCTGCAACGTACGGTAAATATTGATGGATTCCAAATGGCAACGGCGAATGCCTTGCGATCCTTCATTCATGAGGGGCGACTCCCTCGGACAGCTTGAACCGGATCTTCAACACTCCATCTTCGTAGCTCGTCGAGTATATCTCGAAGGTCCCTATCTCCTTGGCTTTCCTGACGTGCGCGCCGATGCACGGACAGGCATCGTAGTCGCCAATGCTGATGATCCGGAGCGTGTCGCCGACCTGGTCCGGCAAACGGCTCAGGTTGAACTGCTTTCCCGCCTCTTCCCTCGACAGGAACTCCTCCCGCACATCCGCGTCGGTTTGGATGACCTGGTTCACCTTCGATTCAACTTCCTTTGTCTCCTCGGGAGTCAGATCGCGGTCGAAGTGATAGTAGATCCTTGATTTCTTGGCTTCGAGGTGCGTGGTGAACGAGCGCCCCCGGTTGAACATCCGGACCATTGTTTGATTGAGGATATGTTCGGCGGAGTGCATCCGCGGATCGTAGTCTTTGGCCATCAGACCTCAAATCGGTGACAAGGATACCTGGCTGCCGGCAGCCACGGTACGCTGCGCCGGAAGCGCTAACCCAAAATTACTGCAAAGAGCGGAACATTCCAAGAGTAGAAATGGAAAAATTCTCCTATATTTGCAGGTTCATTTTTCGACCTATCAAAGCGAACCTATGCAAATCGGCATCGTCGGACTCCCGTACTCCGGAAAATCAACGCTGTTTCAGACTATCACGAGAGTGCACCTCGATCCTTCTACCCTCGCCAAGGTGGAAACCCACCGGGCCATCGTGAGGGTGCCCGACGAACGCCTGGAGAGGCTGTCGCAGATCTTTGCTCCTCAGAGCACCGTCTATGCCACGATTGAGTTCGTCGACGTTGTCGGGCTGAAGAAGGGCGAGTCCGGTGCCACGCAGTTCACCACAAACTTCCTGGCAAACGTCAAAACGAACGACGCCCTCGTGCAGGTCGTCCGTTCCTTCACAGACGACGCCGTGCCCCACCCTGATGGCTCCATTGACGTCATGAGGGATATCGCAACCTTCGAAACCGAGTTCATTCTTTCGGACCTTTCGATCATCGAAACCCGCATTGAGAAGATCAACAAGCAGCTTCAGAAATCCCAGGATGAGCTTCTCCGAAAGGAGCTGGTGGTGCTCGAGAAGTTCCGGGTGATCCTCGAGGGCGAAAAGGTCTTGCGTGAGGTTGACCTCGCGATCGAAGAAGCCCAGGTCCTCAGAAGCTACCAGCTTCTTTTCATCAAACCGATGCTTATCGCTTTGAACTTCGATGAATCGCAACGGGACATCGCCGAGGAGACCGTGGCTCGCGTGGCCAAGAGCAAAGCGGGGGGGCAGACCAAGGTCGTCTCTTTTTTCGGCAAGATCGAGATGGAGATGTCCGAGCTCCCGGAGGATGAGGCGAGCGTCTTCATGGACGAGTACGGCATTAAGGAATCCGCTCTCGCAACCTTGATTCGTGAGTCGTATACGCTTCTTGGGCTCGAATCATTCTTCACGGTGGGCGAGGATGAGTGTAGGGCGTGGACGATCAGGAAGGGAACGACGGCGCAGGAAGCTGCAGGAGTGATCCATTCCGATTTCGTCGGCAGATTCATCCGCGCCGAGGTTGTGTCGTGCGAGCACTTCATCGAGCAGGGAGGATCGTTCGCCAAAGCCAAGGAAGCCGGCCAGTGGAGACTCGAAGGGAAGGAATACATCGTGGAGGATGGAGACATCCTTTCGATCCGGCACAGCTAGCGCCGATTCAAAGAATTCGCCTTGTATTGTGTTGTGAATGAGAATTCGATTGAGAGACCCCATCCCCGCCAAAGGACTCGGCGGGCAAGCTAGTCTTCCCCTAATGCCGAAGGCATCCTCCGAAGGAGTCCTTCGGACCATTTTGGTGAGGGGAAGGGATTTTGCTCTGGCAGCTCCTCCAGCTACGGCCTTCTCGCTCCGGCGATCGAAACGACGCAAATGAACCGTAACTTCCGAACAAGACGGGTAGCTATGGCCTTCAGGCCGTAGCAGGAGAATCCAAACCTTTCCAAGGAACTTTTGTCCCAACCCAATCCTTGTAAGGTGTAGGTGCAAGCAGCGTTCGGGATCAGGGAGCTCGGCCTGCAACATTTCCGCTACCTCCAGCGTATAGTACCGGGCTTGTCAGATCCAACCTCAATCAGCTCACGTTCAAAATCACCCTACCTCACAATTACTTCGGAGGATTCATGATGAAGCGCTACCACATCCTCGTGATCGGGATCTGTCTGTTCGCGACCTCGATCGCGTTCACCCAAGCGGCGCAAGAGAAGATCGATACTGCAGCCGTCTCCGCCATCAAGAGTGAAGCAATGGACCACTCGCAGGTTATGGAGATTCTGAGCTATCTGTCAGACGTCTACGGACCACGGCTGACATGGTCGCCCGAATATAGACAGGCGGCGGAATGGGCCGGCTCGAAGCTCAAAGAATGGGGGCTCCAGAACGTCCACTATGAGGGATGGACGCCGATGGGAAAAGGCTGGACGCTCAGGAGGTTCTACGCGGAGGTGACCGAGCCTCGCGCGTTTCCTCTGATCGCCTATCCTAAGGCCTGGTCGCCCGGCGCTAAGGGGACCGTGCGGGGAGAGGCCGTCTATCTGAAGGCCAAGACCGAAGAGGACCTTCAGAAGTACAAGGGCAAGCTAAAGAATGCATTCGTGCTTCTCGATGAGCCACGGCCTCTGCAGGCGCACTTCAAACCGGATGCCACACGACTCACCGATTCGGCGTTGGTCAGACTGGCAGACGCCGGTCCGGAAAAGGGGCCCATGTTCCGTGCGGACTCCGCGATGATCCAGCGCTTCATTCAGCAGATGCAGCTGAACGCTCAGAAAGTCGAGTTCTGCCAGAACGAAGGAGCGACAGCGTTATTCAACGTTTCGCCGGGGGATGATGGGACGATCTACGTGCAGGGCGCGTCGGTTCCGACTGCCCCCAAGAGCCTGGCCGATCTGTTCTCCGCACGGACAAATCCCTATAGTGCGGATGCTCCCAAAATCCTGCCTCAGGTTGTCGTTTCCTCAGAGCAGTACAACCGGATGGTTCGGATGATCGAAAAGGGGGAACGCCCGAAGATCGAGTTGCATCTCGAGGTGGCCTTCACGAAGCCGGATTCCGGCTTCAATATCATCGCCGAGATCCCGGGAACCGACCTGAAAGATGAGGTCGTAATGATCGGAGGCCACTTTGATACGTGGCACTCGGGAACCGGGGCGACGGACAATGGCTCTGGCTCTGCCGTCTGTCTGGAGGCCGTTCGCATCCTTGAGAAGCTGGGATTGAAGCCCCGGCGGACGATCCGCATCGGACTGTGGGGAGGTGAAGAGGAAGGACTGGACGGCTCACGCGCATATGTGACCCAGCATTTCGCCGAACGGAGCGGCGACTTTCTCAGCCAAATGATGGGCGGCGGTGGCGAGGTGAAGACGAAACCGGGTTACGAGAAATTCTCAGTCTATTTCAATAACGACAACGGTACCGGCAAGGTGCGAGGCGTCTACCTGCAGGGCAACGAGGGGGTCCGGCCAATCTTTCGAGAGTGGCTGTCCGCTTACAACGATCCCACAGCCCAGACCCTGACGCTCTCCAATACCGGCGGCACCGATCACCTTTCATTCGATGGCGTCGGCCTGCCCGGCTTCCAATTCATCCAGGATCCGATTGACTACGGGACGCGAACCCACCATTCTAATATGGATGTCTGGGACCGGGCCCAGGAGAACGATCTCAAGCAGGCCTCCGCGATCATGGCCGTCTTTGCCTACAACGCGGCTATGCGGCCGGACCTCTTCCCCCGGAAGCCGATGCCCGCACCCCGCCCAACGACCGGAACGAACTGACACATCGTAGCCATATCTCGAAACTACGAAGGGGCAAGATCGCTCTTGCCCCTTTCTTTTTCCGACCTTTTCCCAGTCAGCGAACCGACACGGAGCTCATCCCTTTCCCTGTCTCATACTTGAATACTTCCGCGCCACAGAACTCGCTCCGCCCATCCTGAAGTTTCCCCGCGAGCCATCCGCCTGCATTGAAGAGCCTGATCCTTTGCCCCTCGGGCCCTTCCAGGGGAGGGATCTCACTCGACCCCCACGGCACCGGCTGGTGAGTGTGGCCGAAGATCACGTCCGTTGGAATGGGGAGCTCGTACCCGTAGTTCTGGTTCAGACACCTGATCTCCTCAGCGCTGCGATCGAAAAACCGCCTGAACCGTTGCCGCACCTCCGGCTTCAGGACAAACTCCTTGCTGTACCGCACGTCCTCAATCGTCTCAAGAGACTTGAGGATCTCCCGCTTGGCCCACCACATGAGGCTGCTCGTGATCCACTTCCTCGGATCGATCAGAGAATAGCCGAACGCCCTCTTTGAGAGTGTCTTCCCGAACCGATCCAGATATTGCTTCATTCCCCCGGGACGGTGGTTTCGAAGGTCGGCCAGAAGCGACCGGATCGTATGTGTGAGCGGGCCGGCCTGGCCCACGCCCGAGCAGGCAAGCTGATTGGTGGGGAAGTTAATGCTTACCATGTCTCTCAAGGTCATCGGTTTGCTTACGTGGAGATCCGCTCTGAAGACTGTCGGCCCCCACTCGCTCACCAGAGACCAGTACTCTTCGAGGTAATGGCCGTGCGTAATCAACACCGCCCCGGCATCCGTCGCGAGGTAGAGATTGGGGTAGGCAAAATTGAAGCGGGTCTGGCTCCCCCTTGGCACCGTGATCTTGTCGAGAAACAATCCGCCGTAGCCGAATTGCCCTCTCACCTTCCTCTCCGTCACGCCCGGCAACATCAACCGCTTGCGCTTCGACGACGAGCGATCGTCGATGATGCCCGGCACAGACATTCTGAACCTGTGAGGGAATCTACCGTTGTCGATCTGGTAGATGATGTTCACCTGGTGCTCGACGGTATGCCAGATGTCCTCGTCGTGATTCCCGGGAACATAGACAATCTGTTTGGCAATCTTGTCCTTCTGAATCTGAAGGAAGAAGGCCTGCGCTATCCTGTAGGCCTCGTCATAGCTCTCAACAGCAAAATCGAGCACATCACCGAGGAGAATCAGATAGTCATTCCCGGAGCCTGCCGCCCTCTTGAAGTCATGGTACTTCGGCCCCGGCACCAGAGCGCCTCTTCCCTTCCGCACGATCAGCGTTCCCTCCGGATCGCCAAAATGCGTGTCTGAGATCAGCACAAGGTTCATAACTTCCTCCTGAATTTGGATCAGATCTTGTTCTCACCTGAGCCAAGAACTCTCTTAAGTTCATCGAGAAAAGCGACTTGTCCTCTGACAATCTTTGTCCGCGCGACATCCATCGTAAACCATCCGGCCCGATCCACCTCCGGAAATTCCTGGCGCCTCCCCGATTTCGGCGGCCATTCCAGGGAAAACGAATTGCTTTTGATCTTCTCTGCATCGCAGTCCCCCTCAACTGCCCAGGCGTGCACGATCTTTCCGCTCGGCTGCTTCACATTCTTGAGGGGCACAAACTCCCCCTCCGCATCGAACCCTGTCTCTTCACGGAATTCTCGCTGCGCGCTCGCAAGCGGGTCTTCACCAGCTTCGAATTCTCCCTTCGGAATAGACCAAGACCCTGGGTCTTTTTTCGCCCAGAAGGGACCTCCGGGGTGTACGAGAAGCACTTCCAATTCGCCCTTCCGGCGACGGTGCATCAAGAGACCGGCGCTGTTCTTCACCATATCGGGATCAAATGCTCGGGTTATCGGTTTTGAATCCGCTCCGAGAGAATTCAGAGGCGGGATCTTCATGTCGGAGGACGGCCTGCCACGAAAGTATGGCTTTACGGAGCGAGAGTCAAATCTCGACAGTCACTCTGAGCACTTCCGTGTGTGGGTCCTCGTTGACTCCTGACGGACCTGTCGCCCTGGCATTCCTTTCATCTTCACCCACTCAATCTCGAAATGCCTCTGTCATTCTGCCACATCGTGATGAGAATTGTCATTTTTGAATTTCCGGAACTTATTTGTATATTTGTCTCCAGTTTGCGAAGAGATTCAAGTCAGCAGGTGTTCCATAACGTGAGCAAATCAGGAATGAACAGTGCTGCTGTTGCCGTCGCCCCCAAGACGCAATCTTCCCGTCTCCTTGGCCTCTCACCCGAAGTCCTCCTCAGCTGGTACGATGATATGCTCCTTATCCGCCGCTTCGAGGAAAAAGCCGCCCAGCTTTACGGAATGGGGAAGATCATGGGGTTCTGCCATCTCTACAACGGTCAGGAAGCAGTGTCGACCGGAGCCATCAAGGGCGCGATCGGCCCCGACGACTACGTCATAACAGCGTACAGAGACCACGGTCAGGCGATTTCCAAGGGGGTTGACCCGAAAGCGATCATGGCCGAACTCCTGGGAAAGTATACCGGCACGACGAAGGGAAAAGGCGGCTCGATGCACATCTTCGACCGAGAGAAGAATTTCCTTGGCGGACACGCGATCGTCGGCGGCCACATTCCCGTGGCCGCAGGGGTCGGATTCGCCATCAAGTACCGAGGCGAGAAAAAGGTCTGTCTTTGCTTCCTGGGCGACGGCGCGACGAACATCGGCGCCTTTCATGAAGGTTTGAACCTCGTCGGACTCTGGCGGTTGCCCGTCATTTACATCATAGAGAACAACAAGTACGGGATGGGGACCTCTGTCGACCGGGCATCGGCGATTGACGAGCTGTACAAGAAAGGGATCGCCTACAACATCCCCGGCGAGATTGCAAACGGCCACGATGTCCTCGATGTCTACAAAAAGGTGAAAGCTGCCGCGGACCGTGCACGGGAGACCTACGAGCCGACACTGATCGAGGTGCAGACCTATCGTTACCGCGGCCACTCGATGTCCGATCCTGTCCATGGGCTCTACCGCTCGAAGGAAGAGGTTGAGGAAGAGAAAGAATCTGATCCCATTCTTCTATTCACGGAGAATCTGAAGGCAGAGGGCGTCATTTCTGACGAGTACATCGAGGAGGCCGAGAAGCGGATCAAGAAGATCGTGACGGAATGCGTGCAGTTCGCGGAGAACAGCCCGGAGCCTCCACCGGAGGAGCTGTGGAACCACGTGTACAAGGATTCGTCCGGAGCCTAGCCCATGGCGATTGTCAGTCTACGGGAAGCGATCAACCAGGCCATCGACGAAGAGATGGCACGGGACGAACGTGTCTTCCTGGTGGGGGAAGAGGTCGCCAACTATCAGGGTGCGTACAAAGTGAGCCAGGGGCTGCTGCAGAAGTGGGGTCCGAAGCGCATCCTTGATACCCCCATCGCTGAGGCCGGTTTCGCGGGCCTGGGCGTGGGCGCTGCGATGGCAGGGCTTCGCCCGATCGTCGAGTTCATGACGTGGAATTTCTCTCTTGTCGCGTACGACCAGCTTGTCAACAATGCGGCGAAGATGTACTCCATGTCCGGCGGGCATTTCCACGTCCCGATCGTCTACCGGGGTCCCGGCGGGGCCGCACACGGGCTTGCAGCGACGCACTCTCAGGCGTTGGAGGCGCTCTATGCCCACATTCCCGGACTGAAGGTGGTGATGCCGTCCACCTGCAAGGATGCGAAAGGACTGCTCAAGACCTCCATCCGGGACGACAATCCGGTGATCTTCATCGAGAGCGAGGTGATGTACGGCGACAAAGGCGAGATTCCTGACGGCGAATACACGATCCCGCTCGGCCTGGGAGAGGTGAAAAAGGAGGGGAAGGATCTGACGATCGTCTCTTGGTCGAAGGTGCTCGCGCACGTGGTCTGGAAGGCTGTCGACACGCTGCAAGAGGAGCTGAACGTCAACATTGAAGTCGTCGATCCACGCACGATCAAGCCGCTCGACGTCGACCTGATCGTCAACTCGGTGAAGAAGACGAATCGTCTGGTGATCGTCGAGGAGGGGTGGCCGTTCGCGGGCGTCGGGGCACAAATTTCGCACGAGGTCTCCAGCCGTGCCTTCGACTATCTCGACGCCCCGATTGAGCGAGTGACGCAGGAGGACGTCCCACTCCCCTATGCCCATAATCTCGAGGCTCTCTCTTTGCCCAACGTCGACAAGATTCGACAGGCGGTCAAGAGGGTACTCTATCTAGATTGATCAGCGAGGACACTCAATGGCCACGAGAATCACGATGCCGAAGCTCAGCGACACCATGGAAGAGGGTGTCATTCTGAAGTGGCTTCGGAAAGAAGGTGACAACGTGAAGCAGGGGGAGATACTCGTCGAGATCGAATCCGACAAGGCCGACATGGAGATGGAGGCATATGACTCAGGAGTTCTCCGAAAGATCGTTGTGCCCGAGGGCGGGAAAGCTCCGATCGGGGCGCTGATTGCAGTCATTGGCGAACCGAGCGAGGACATCTCCGCATTGCTTTCCACGGCAGCAGCCACGACCCCCTCAGGTCCAGTGTTGCAGAAGGAGCCGAAATCCCCGGCGTCACAGATGGGGAGACCTGCGCCTCAAGCCGCTGCTCCGGCTGCTTCCAGCATCCCCCCTCCTTCTCGTCCAACCGACGGCCGGACAAAAGCCTCGCCGCTGGCAAGGAGACTGGCTACCGAGAACAACATCGATCTCGCTCGGGTTTCCGGGAGCGGGCCACAGGGTCGTGTGATCAAGCGCGACATTGAAGGTGTTCTCACCAGCGGAGTCGGGAACGCCGCGCGCGCACTCCGACCGATCACCCCTGGCACATCGGCAGATGTCGAGCTTTCCCTCATCCGAAAGACGATTGCAAAACGGATGACCGAGAGCAAGATGACCGCCCCTCACTTCTACGTGACCGTCGAGATCGATATGGACCCGGCGATCGCATTCCGCGATCAGATCAACAACGTCACGCAGATCAAGTTGAGCTTCACCGACATCCTCATCAAAGCCGCTGCTGCAGCCTTGATGGGCCATCCCGGCGTAAACGCGTCCTACCTGGGCGACAAGACGAGGCAGTATCACTATGCCCACATCGGGGTGGCCGTTGCCCTTGATGACGGACTCGTGACGCCGATCGTGCGCAATTGCGAGCAAAAGAGCATCTTGCAGATCAATGAGGAGCTCCAGAACCTCATCGAGCGGGCCCGCATCCGAAAGCTCAAGCCGGAGGAATACACGGGCGCAACGTTTACGATCAGCAACCTCGGGATGTACGGGGTCGAAGAATTCGTCGCGATCATCAACCCGCCGGAAGGCGCAATCCTCGCAGTCGGTACCATCGCCGAGAAGCCGGTGGTGAAGGCTGGCCAGGTCGTCATTGGGCACACAATGAAGGCGACGCTTTCATCCGACCATCGCATCATCGACGGTGCCGCCGCTGCGCGTTTCCTGCAAGACCTCAAGAGACTCCTGGAGAACCCTGCCTCCCTCATGCTGTGAGGAGAGGTCAATCGAATTCATTATCGGCGATTTCGTACTATGTCCGGGAGGCGAGTATGAAGGCCACCGTGTTGTTCATCACGTCCCTGATCTTCATTGCAGCCACTTGCGAAGAACCAGTTGACACTGTTGTGGGATCGAGCAACGACACTGAAATCAAAAACATGTCGTTCACGCTCGATACAACGTATCTATCCGGCGCTTCGCTCGTCGCGCGCGGCAAAGCCCAAAACGACGGACGCGACAGGATAACCCCCACCTGGTATGTAGAGGCGCAGTTCTACACTGATTCCACGTACATAACCAAGCTCGGAGGAAACAATACCGCCATCAACGTCCCTCTGGATCCGGGGCAACAGACATTCTGGACGATTTCGTTCTCATCCGCACAGGTCGACGTGAGGCAGTTTCCGAGATTTCGCGTCAAAGATATTCGGGCAATCTACAAGAACTGAGCATTGCAGAAGTCCGTCCGACAGAAAATCGCCGAGGAAATGACGGGAGCTGCTCTTCCCTTCGTCGCCTTCTGCATCGCATTGAATCTCACCGTCGGCCAGATCACCGCAGCGCTGAAGATCCCTCTCTATCTGGATTCCATCGGGACGGTGCTCGTCGCTGTCCTCGTGGGACCGTGGTCCGCAGTCATCGCCGGCTCGTTTGCCAACCTCCTCGCCTCGGCCTTCGGCAATCCATCGATGATGTTCTTCATCCCTGTCGTCGTCGTCATTGGTGCATTCACGGGCTACCTGGCCAGGGCAGGCTGGTTTCGCAAGTGGTACCTCGTCGTGTTGGGGGGCATCCTGCAGGGGGTCCTCGCTGCGATCGTCTCAGCCCCCATCTCTGCCTACCTATTTGGAGGCGTCATGATGGCAGGGACGGATTTCCTCGTCCTGTATTTCCGCTCGGTCGGCAACACGCTGCTGAACAGCGTCTTCTACCAGGGGCTGACGTCGGATCCCGTCGACAAGCTTATTACCTATCTCCTCGTCTATTTCATCACCCGCAGCCTCCCGCGAAGGTTACTGAGCAGGCTGCGCGGGGCCTCGAACCTAAAGAATGCGCTCTCCCAGCATGCGCCTTGACCTCTCGTCCAAGCTCGCGCTCGTTCTCCTCATCTGGGTATGCGCCTTTACCCTCGATTGGTTCATCAATGTACCGCTGCTGGTTGTGTCAGTCGTCGCCCGGTACCTTGTTCCGGCGTTCAGGCCTCAATCCCGCAGGGGGAACAGTGCGTTCAACAAGTTCCTCTTGTATAGCGTCGCGATCCTCGCTCTTCTCGCGACCCTCAATGCCATCCTGATGCCCGGCGGCGACGTTCTCTTCGCTCTCGCTGGGCTGAAGTTCCACCACGAGGGCTTGATGTTCGGAATCAAAACTGCCGCGAGGCTGCTCCTGCTTTCCGTCTCGATCCTCGTCTTCTTCGTCTCAACGCCTCTGCCGGACTTCATCCGGTTCCTCCAGCAGAAGGGTCTTCCTTCACAACTGGTCCTTGTCCTCCTCCTGACACTCCATTTCCTCGACCAACTGCCCGGAAGAATCAACCGGGTCTTCGTCGCACAGGAGGCGCGAGGAGCACCGGTCCGGGCCGGCCTGTTCTCCAGGACCAAATCCTTGGTCTCGATCCTCTCGCCGCTGGTCCTCTCGTCGATCGTCGAAAGCATTGATCGGGGCACCGCCCTGGAGGTAAGGGGATTTCTCGCCAGGCCGGAGTCTTCACCCGTCCAGATCCAGGTGAAAACGAAGCTCAATGCTTTGACGCTCGTCCTGCTCCTGCTGAGTCTCGGGATCTTTCTTCTCTTCCTTCTCCGATGGCTGCTCGCATCCTAGTCGAACGGTTTTCTTTCCGGTATGGCCCGGACCTCCCGAGGGCTCTCGCGGACGTCTCGCTCGATGTCCCGCCGGGTTCATGTTGTGCCATACTCGGTCCCACGGGCGCCGGGAAGACCACTCTCCTGCACGCCCTCGTCGGCATTCTTGGACGACATCACCCCGACTCGGTCCACTCCGGAGCCATGCGTATCGGCAAGAGGGCATTCACTCCGTTGCCGCGGGACGTTATGTTCCCCGAAGTTGGACTGGTCCTTCAAGATCCGTACGTCCAGTTGTCGGGTGTGCGAGATACCGTCGTTGACGAAGTGCTCTTTACGCTGGAGAACCTGGGGATCGCAACCGAGGATGCCCAAACTCGCGTCGAGATGATCCTGCGTGAACTCGGGATCGACCAGCTCGCGTCCAGACCACCCACGACCCTCTCGGGCGGCGAAACCCAACGGCTCGCGCTTGCGACAATGCTCATCGCCGAGCCGCAGGCTCTCTTGCTCGACGAGCCTACGTCAGCGCTCGACACCGCAGCAACGGGACGACTTCAACAGATCGTCAAATCCCTGCACGGTCGAGCCACGGTGGTCATCACGGACACACACGTCGAATTTTCGCTTCCCCTGGCCGATCAGATCGTCGTGCTTCACCAGGGGAAAGTTCTCTTTGCCGGAACGCCTCGAGATTTCATTTTGAGGATGGATAGATTTGAGGATGTGCTGCCAGTCCACGGCTGGTGGGAGGTTCTGAATCGTTTCGCACAATCGTCAGCAGATCAGTCACAGGCGGCGGATCTCCTCGGAAAGGCCCTCGCGGAGCCATGACGATAGAATTTCGAAACGTCCACTTCGCTTACGAGCCAACCGTTCCGGTTCTTTCCGACATATCGTTCGATCTGGGAACCGGGAATTTTCTGCTCATCCTCGGGCAAAATGGCGCCGGCAAGAGCACGCTATTGAAGCTCCTCAACGGGATCCTGAAGCCGACGGGAGGCAGCATTCTGGTCGCCGGTTGCGACACAGCGATGAATTCCACGGCCTCCCTCGCCCGACACATCTGCATCACATTTCAGAATCCAGCCGACCAGCTTTTTGCCTCGACGGTGCGGCGCGAGATCGAATTCGCCCCGCGCAATCTCAAGCGGCCCAACGCTGCCAAGCTTGTGGAAGAGGCTCTCTCCCTGTGTGAACTGGAGGCGGCGGCGCCGCAGCATCCGTACGATTTGCCCCTGGCGCAGAGGAAAGTCCTCACGGTTGCGAGTGCCGTTGCCAGCGGATCCCCCTTCCTCGCGTTCGACGAGCCGAGTGCCGGCCTTTCCCAGCTCGAGCGGAGGCTTCTTGACAAGATGATAACGTCACTTCGCGCGAACGGGCGAGGCCTTCTTGTCGTATCCCACGATCTCGAACTGTTCCTTCCTTACGCCTCAAGCGTGCTGCTGCTGCGCCAAGGCATGCTGACATTCTTGGGTAAGCCTGAACAGCTTCTGAAGGAGAAAATGATCCTGGAGGGAGCAGGACTACGTCTGCCGACACTGATGAGGTTGAAGAAGGACCTTGGAATGGGGTTACTGTAGAGGTACTTCGGCGGCCCCTCTATCTCGAGGGGATGAGGAGACGATCGCCCGGATGGATCCCGTCGGCTACGTCATTGCTGGCCTGAAGGTCTTCGACGCTGACATCATATTCCCTGGATATATCCCACAGCGTGTCGCCACGGCGCACCTTGTGGTAGGAATTGCTCGAGGTGGCGGCCGCCGATGAGGGGATCCTCAGGACCTGGTTGATCTTGACCTTTGAGGATCGCAGCTTGTTGTGCTGCATCAACTCCCTGGTGGTGACCCCGTACGCCCTTGCGATATCGGAGAGCGTCTCCCCTTTTCTCACGCGGTGGGTCTGCTCCGAGGCGGCCGATTTGATTTTGTCCGCGTCGCCAGCCAGGGGTTTCTGAGGATCAGGCGCCGTCAGGATGATCGGCGCGCGCTCCTCCGGCTCACTGTAGATGTCAAGCGATTGCCCGACGACAACGTTGTTGCCTCTTAGCCCGTTCCAGATCCGCAGATCGCTCACACTTATCCCGTACTGCTTGGCAATCTTCTCGATTGCGTCGCCTTCCCGGACCCTGTATTGAACCCACCCCTGCTGACTGCTCTGGTCGTCTCCGGATGAGGCGCGAGGAACCCGGTTGGAGGCGCTGCCGACCTCTCCTCTTCTGAACTCCTCCTTCTCGGCAAACGACATCCCATCAATCTTCCTCAGAGCATCCGCCTTGTCCTGATCGACCCAAATCGTCATTTCCAGTCCAGGCTGGATGTAATTTCTGTAACCGATGTCATTCCAGTTGCGAATATCACTCGCCCGGACGCCGTACCACTCGGCAACATGTCCGATGGTGTCGCCGCGCTTGACCGTGTATACCAACTGGCTTTTGCCTCGGGGATTCTTTAACGTCCGATTGGACGAATTCGAAGGGCGGCTGGCGTCACTTTTGGCCTGTGCCAGAGCTGCTTCCTTTCCTTTGCCGAAGCTGACCTTCTTGGCTTCCAGGTCGTAGTCGAACGGGACCTTCGTGCCTTCCATCTCCTCCGGAGAGACCGGTATGGCCAGCATGGAACCCGGGTTCAGACGCCGTTCCGATCGGATATCGTTCACTTCCTTCAGGACCGAAACGGTTAAGCCATACTTCCGCGCGATCGCCCCGAGAGTCTCGCTGCCCCTCACCTTGTGCACGACCCATTGTTTTTTCTGGTCGGCGGGGACCGCCGCAAATTTCCGGGCAAACACATCTTTTCTTCCTTGCGGGATCCTCAGCCGATAGCCCGTCACACCGGGAGGAGTGTTGGGGTGCAGGAGCTCCGGATTGAGCTCCTGAAGCGTCGCGACATCGGTTTCTGCGCATGATGCCAGGACCTTCAGATCAACGCCGTCGTCCACCGCGACGACGTCGTACTTGAGCGGATCTGCAAGCGGTAGATTCCGAAAGCCGTATTTCTCCGGCTCCAGAGCCATGCGCGCGATTGCGATATACTGCGGCACGTAGTTTCTGGTCTGCCGCGGAAGGTACTTTCTCATGCTCCAATAGTCCGTCTTGCCGCTGCGTCGGATCGCCCGGTACACCTTCCCCACCCCCGCGTTATATGAGGCGAGAACCAGATTCCAGTCACCCAGCTCCGAGAACAGATCCATCAAGTGGCGGGCTGCTGCACGCGTGGCTTTTTCGAAATCGCGCCGCTCGTCGTACCAGAAATTCATTCTCAATCCGTACAGGCTCGCCGTCCCCTTGATGAATTGCCATAGTCCGACCGCTCTCGCTCGCGACCGAGCATCCGGGCGAAGTCCGCTCTCGGTCATTGAAAGATAGACCAACTCCACCGGCACCCCCTCCTCCCGAAAGATCTTTTCCATCACCGGTAAGTATTTGCCGGAGAGATACATCCATCGCTCGAAATGTTCTCGCCCTTTGCTCAGGAAGAAGCTGATCGCCCGCCCAACATAGTCATTGAAGGGAAGGGGAACAGCTGTCTCTTCGACGTCGTAGTTGGGTACGTTCACCTCCGTCGGGCCGTTCGTTTCGATCGCCAGATTCGCTTTCTCCCGCAGTGCGAACGCCGGCGCATCAGGCCCAAGTTGGTCGATGGCCGCGACGTACTTATCATAGTCGTCCAGGACGCTCTGCATCAGCTCAGTGAAATCCTTGTTCGACTCGATGTCCGGGAAATAGCTCAGCTCATCCAAAACAGTGATAGCCTGTTCGAACTCGCGCTCGCACAATGTCGAGTCGCCGGCTTCCTGCGCATTGAGAGCGGCAAGATAATGTTGGCGAGCCAGCTCGAGTTTCTCGGCGATGAGAGCTGATTCATCTTCGAGCGAATCCCCGGGGGCAACGGTACCGCTGATGTTGCGGTTGTGGACCGTGTCGGCGGGGACCGTCCCAGGAGATGTCATGTGGGAAACGCTGTCGATGGGGGATAGAAGGATCGTCGAATCGGATATGGAGAGCTCTTTGACGAGCTTCTCGATCCGATTGATCTCAGTGTTCGACCGGGTGGTTTTCTCGGAAGAACAGTTCAAACTCAAGACAGAGAGAACACACAGTAGAATATGCTTCATCAGCCCCCGTTCGCGGTGGACGTTCAACGAGAAGTTTTGCCTTAGAGCCGTCATACGAGACACAAGATCAAGAAAAACGTTCAGCCTCAGCACATTCGCTTCCTCACACACTCCCTCACTTGTCTGCTCCTCTCACGAGGCCGTCTGTATTCTACCGAGAACGACCGTCAGAATCAAGTATCGCGGAGCTCATGCGACGGGGTTGTGCCCGGAATCACGGTACGGCTGTGACCGCTCACAACGGAATGTTGCCGTGTTTCTTCTTCGGATTTGAATCGACCTTGTTCTCAAGAAATTGGAGTGCATTGATCAGTTTCGGACGAGTCTCGCTCGGAAGGATCACTTCGTCGACATAGCCTCTCTCGGCAGCGATGTAGGGATTCGCGAACTTCTCCCGATATTCGTTTACTTTCTGATCCAGCGCTTGCTCCTTGTTCGACGCTCGCTCAATTTCCTTCTTGAATATGATCTCCACGGCGCCTTTCGGCCCCATGACGGCGATTTCTGCCGAGGGCCAGGCGAAGTTCATGTCCCCCCGGATGTGCTTGGAGTTCATGACATCGTACGCTCCGCCGTAGGCCTTTCTGGTGATCACCGTGACCCGGGGCACCGTCGCCTCGCAAAAAGCATAGAGCAGCTTCGATCCGTGCTTGATGATCCCCCTCCACTCCTGATCTGTCCCCGGCAGAAACCCGGGCACGTCTTCAAACACGACGAGGGGGATATTGAACGAATCGCAGAACCGGACAAATCGAGCTCCTTTCAAAGAGGCATCGATGTCGAGGACACCTGCCAGGACCGATGGTTGGTTCGCAATGATCCCCACCGAACACCCGCCGAGGCGCGCAAACCCTACGATGAGATTCTGGGCATAGAGCTCGTGTACTTCGAGGAACGCGCCGTGATCAACGATTCGCTCGATCAGCTCCTTCATGTCATACGGTTTGTTTGGGTTTTCAGGCACGACGGTGTTGAGGCTCTCCTCCATGCGGTTCGGGTCATCATTGGAATTGACGCGCGGCGGATCATCCATGTTGTTGGAGGGGATGTAGGAGAAGAGCGTTCGGATCGCCTGCAGGCATTCAACCTCGTTCTCCATGGCGAAGTGCGCCACACCGCTCTTTGTGGCGTGCGTCAAGGCCCCACCCAGTTCTTCAGAGGTCACGTCTTCGTGGGTGACGGTCTTCACGACGTTCGGTCCGGTCACGAACATGTAGCTCGTGTTCTTCACCATGAAAACGAAATCCGTGATCGCCGGGGAGTAGACCGCTCCGCCCGCACACGGACCCAGGACTGCCGAGATCTGCGGGACGACGCCCGAAGCGAGGGTGTTCCGAAGAAATATGTCCGCGTAACCGCCGAGGCTTACCACCCCCTCCTGGATGCGCGCGCCGCCCGAGTCGTTGAGTCCGATCACGGGGACGCCGAGCTTCAGCGCGAGATCCATGATCTTGCAGATTTTCTCGGCATGCGTCTCCGACAACGATCCTCCGAAGACGGTGAAATCCTGGCTGAAGACGGTCACCTGTCTCCCGTCGATGGTTCCGTGCCCCGTCACCACCCCATCACCGGGGAACTTCTGCTTGTCGAGCCCGAAGTCCGTCGACCGGTGCTGCACAAACATCCCGATCTCCTCGAAGCTCCCCTCATCCAACAGGAGATCGATGCGCTCGCGGGCGGTGAGCTTCCCTTTCTTGTGCTGATCCTCAATTCGCTGTTTGCCTCCTCCGAGGAGGGCTTTCTCTCTTTTCTCGAGAAGCTGCTTGTTCCTTTCGGCGCTCATAGAGTATCGCATGATTGAGAGGTGAGTGGAGAACAACCGATTTCCGACCACCGGACGGATCGCAATATAGGAAACGACGCAGGCTTAATCAAGAATTGAGATCGGGAGGAAGTTCAAACGCGAGAGCGACGCACCCGGCCTCCAGATGCGTCGCTTCCTTGAACAGAACCGCCACGTCTACTTGACGAGTAATTCTTCCGGTTGCAGTGCCGGCTCGTCCTTCTCGATCATCGGGGCGAGCGCCGCCTTGCCCTTCTTCGTCGAGAGATAGGTATACAGGGCCGGAACGACATAGAGCGTCAGGACGAGCGAGAACAACAATCCGCCGATGATAACGATCCCGAGCGATACCCTGCTGCGCGCGCTCGCACCAAGCGCCAGCGCAATGGGCAAAGCGCCCAGCACGGTGGCGAGGCTCGTCATGAGGATCGGCCGCAGTCTCAACGTCGCCGCCTCGATGACCGCTTCTTTGATCGGCAGGCCGGCCCGCTGCTTCTGGTTGCCGAACTCGACGATCAGGATCCCGTTCTTCGTGACGATGCCGATCAACGCGATCACGCCGATTTCGCTGAAGATGTTGAGCGTTTGGCCGAAGACCCGGAGGGAGATCACAGCCCCGGCCAGCGCCAGAGGAACGGTGAACATCGTGATGAGCGGATCCCGGAAGCTCTCGAACTGAGCAGCAAGCACGAGGTAGATCAGAACAAGCGCAAGCACAAATGCAAAGAGGAGGCTGGAGGAGCTCTCGGCGTAGTCCTGCGAGGCACCCGAGAGAGCAGTGCGAAACGATTCGTCCAGCGTCTTCTGTGCAATTCCGTCCATTGCCATGATGCCATCCCCCAACGTCACGCCCGGAGCCAGACCGGCCGATACTGTCGCTGCAACGTACCGATCGTACCGGTAGCGCTGCGGTGGAGCGCTCTCCTCGGTCAATCGCACGATATTATCCAGCTGGATGAGCTCGCCCTGGTTGCTCCTCACGTAGACGGACCGCAGGTCCAGCGGCTGCTCGCGATTGTCGCGCGTCGCCAGGCTGAGGATCTGGTATTGTTTGCCGTTCATGATGAAGTACCCCAAGCGCTGGTCGCTGAAATAGAGCTGGAGGGTCTGCGCGACGTCCATCACAGAGACCCCGAGGTCCCTCGCCTTGTCACGATCGATCTCCACGTGGAGCTCCGGCTTGTTGAACTTCAAGTTCACGTCGATGACCTGAAACGCCGGATCTTGACGCGCCTCATCGAGGAATTTCGGAAGCACCTCTTTGAGACGCTCGAACGTCGGGGCCTGGATCACATACTGGACCGGCAAGCCGCCGCGCCGGCCAACACTGATCGTTTGCTCCTGCGTCACAAACGCTCGCGCCTCCGAAAACCGCTGGAGGAGCCGCGTCAGATCGTCAGCAACCTGCTGTTGAGATCGCTGACGTTGGTCCGGATCTTTCAGCGAAATCCGAACAAACCCCGAGTTGGCAGAGCTTGATCCGCCACCACCTGTCACCGAAAGAACGTTGTCCTGTTCGGGTGTCGAAGCATCGACGGCCTGGAGGAGCCGGTTCATGTAGCCATCCATGTACTCGAATGAAGCGCCTTCCTGCGCCGTACTCTGAATCTGGACCCGTGATCGATCCTCCATCGGAGCGAGCTCCGATCGCAACAGCGCACCGACGCCAAAAATTATCACAACCGAGGCAATCATCAGAGCGATCGCCAGCCACCGCTTCTTTATGAATGCCTGCAGTGAGAGGTTGTAACGACTGACCAGCTCGTGGAAGAACTTCTCCGTCTTGCGATAGAGCCAGTTTTCCTCCTCGGCCTTCTTCAAGAACCTCGCACTCATCATCGGCGTAAGCGTCAGCGACACGAACGCAGAGATCAGCACCGCGCCGGCGACGACGACGCCGAACTCTCTGAACAGCCTTCCCACAAGTCCCTGGAGGAAAATGATCGGCAGGAAGACGGCCGCGAGCGTTATTGTCGTCGAAATGATGGCGAAGAAAATCTCCTTGGATCCCCGATGTCCTGCCTCAATCGGGTGAAATCCCCGTTCCACCTTCTGGTAAATATTCTCTAGAACGACAATGGCGTCGTCCACGACCAAGCCCGTCGCCAGGACGACCCCCAGCAGCGTCAGGATATTGATTGAGAATTCGGCGAGATACATGATGAAGAATGCACCGATCAGCGAGATCGGAATCGCCACGACTGGGATCAGCGTCGTCCGCCAATCCCGCAGGAAGAAGAAGATGACGAGCACGACGAGCCCGAACGCTATCAGGATCGTCTCCCCGACTTCCTTTATCGATTTCCGAATCGACTGTGTGACGTCGAATGACGTCTGGACGGTCACATCCGCGGGAAGATCCCGTTGGATCTGCTCGACCCGTTTGTGCACCTCGTCGGCGATGGCAATATGGTTTGCCCCCGGCTGCGGCACGACGACCACCCCCACCATCGGAACGCCGCCGCTGCCCCTCATGATGCTCCGCTGGTCCTCCTCCCCGAGCGTGGCGTAACCCACATCCTGGAAGCGGACCACCCTGCCATTATCCGACTTGATAATGAGGTTGTTAAAATCATGCGCTTGACGGAGAAGACCCAACGTTCTGATCGTAAGCTCTGTTGAGCGACCTTCAATTCTGCCGGACGGCAGCTCGATATTTTCTCTGTTCAGCGTCGAGACAACGTCGAGAGGAGTCAGCCGGAACGCGGCCAATCGTGCCGGATCCATCCAGAGTCGCATCGCGTATCGCTTCTCGCCCCAGATCCTCACTTCAGCCACCCCCGGAGCAGTCTGCAGCCGCTCCTTGAAGATGTTGTTAGCAATCTCGCTCAAGTCGAGGAGGCTCTTGGTGTTGCTCCTGAGGCCGAGGAGCATGATAGGGCTTGCGTCGGCATCCGCTTTCGAGATGATCGGAGGATCAGCATCCGGCGGGAGATTCCTGATGGCGCGCGAGACACGATCCCGGACATCGTTCGCTGCCGCTTCCATATCGACACCGAGCTCGAATTCAACAGTGATCGAGCTTCGGCCGTCGCTGCTCGAGGATCTCAGCGTCCGAATGCCGGCGATGCCGTTGATGGATTCTTCCAACGGTTCCGTAATCTGGGTCTCGATGATATCAGCGTTCGCGCCGCGGTAGCTGGTGGAGACGCTGATCACGGCCGGGTCTACCGCGGGGTATTCGCGAACACCAAGAAAGGTATAGCCGATAGCTCCGAACAGAACAATCAGGATTCCGCACACGGTCGCAAGGACCGGGCGATTGATAAAGACGGATGATAGTGTCATAACAATTCCTTGACGGGGAATGGCCCGTTGAGAAGCGGACTACCTGTCGAGGGTCACCGAGACGGCGACCCCGGGACGCAGCTGAAGCAGCCCCGTGGTGAGGAGTGTGTCATTCGCCGCCAGCCCTTTCACGATATGAATCTGCTCCTCCATTCGCATACCGGTCTCAACGTCCACCAATGTCGCCCGTCCGTTCTTTGCCACAAATACCTTCTGGCCCTGCAGATCGGGAATCACGGCGTACGTGGGAACGAGCACTGCATCTTGTTGCCGACCCAGCAGCACATCGATCTTTGCGAACGATCCGGGCAGGATCGTTTCCTTCTCATTAGGGGCGATCGCCCTCAACCTCAGCGAGCGTGTCATCGGATCGATTTTGGGCTCCACAGCATAGATTGTCCCCTCATGCTGCCTGCTTGAGCCCTCTAGAGTGAACCTGACTTTGTCTCCCTTCCCAACCATCGCCGCGTATTTCTCAGGGATTGAAAAGTCGATCTTGACCGAGCTGACATCCTGCAACCGGGCCATGAGAATCGCCGGATCGACATACGCTCCCTCACTGATGAATCGAAGGCCGATCACTCCGCTGAAGGGAGCGCGGACCTCGGTTTTCTGAATCTGCGCGCTCAGTAAGTCGATCTCCGCCCTCACGCCGGCCAGGTCGTTCTGAATCTCATCGTACTGTTCCTGGCTGATGGCATTGACTTCCCTCAGTCTCCTCTGCCGCCCCTCCTTTTCCTCCAGGAGCTTCCTTTGTGATTGGGCCTTGCGGAACTGAGCCTGCAGATCGCTGTCGTTGATCTTGACGAGCAGGTCCCCCTTGCTCACGTGGCTTCCTTCCTTGAAGAGAACCTGCGTCACTTTCCCAGACGCCTCGCTCCGGAGCTCCACCTCCTCCATCGCGAGCACATTGCCGGTCGCCACAATCTTGTTGTCAAGCGGTCTCGGAACGATGACCATGCCGCGGACAGGCATCGTTGTCTCGCCGGCTCTCGAATTCGCTCTTGTCGAGCGCTCGCTTCTATCCTGAGATCC
>Ga0315277_10000283_pt1 | contig 83801 bp, 68 predicted proteins | sample YL17G05_15_MG_FD_203695 | JGI IMG/M metagenome (GOLD analysis project Ga0315277, IMG submission 203695) | Sediment microbial communities from Yellowstone Lake, YNP, Wyoming, USA - YL17G05_15 | ecosystem: Environmental > Aquatic > Freshwater > Lake > Sediment | place: USA: Wyoming | collected...
CTGGTGTTCGACATCCTATGGGCTGGTTACGCCCTGCGCTAAAATAGCCCAAAATCGGCAACCGTTAATTGGACGCTTCCTACTTTACCCCATTGACATTGAATCCGTCGCTTGGTAAGTTCTGGTGTGAAGTGTAGAGCAGATCTGATCTCCTCTCGACCTTCACCGAACGTCGGCGCGGTAATCGGGTTGACACTAGAATTGAAAGTTCGACGAGGGCCACCACTCTTGCATACCGCGACGCCGAGCGCGCACTCGATGTGCGAAAACGAATCTGTTCTTGCGTATTGACTTTGAACCTGGAAGGCGGCAATTTCAGTACGACAGGTTTGAGGTTTCCATGCCTTACCTGAATATCATTGACCCCAGCCTCAGCAGGATGAACCAGCGCACTGTGCTTGTCTGAGTCTGGGGATTTTTTTTGCCGTCCCTCCGTCCATTTACTTTCTACGGTTGTGCTATCGTCTTCGGCACCCTCGATGCGGTTCTGAAGAACCACGCGAACGCGTGATGCAGCCGGACTCTGCAAGAGTGTATGTTGGAAGTGTGAGCCGTCGTCACTGCAATTTACCATTGCTTGTGCAGAAGGGCCAAGGCGAAGAGCCGGCGAACAAAGCAGGAAGCAAGCAGAATCTCAGGAGAGGAAGGTGAAGTCCGAGGCCGCGGCGATTGAGGCGGTGATGAAGGTGTGTTGTGTGCAGTGAGTGATTGAACATAAAATCATCTCAAACAACTCCAAAGGAGCGGAGAACATGTTAACTCGACACAGTATGGCACTTACAATTCTCCTGCTAATTGCCCCAGCAGCTCTCGGCCAGACCCAAGAGAAGCCAGAGAGTGTGCCACTTGGCAAGCCCAGACAGTTTCCCAAGCCTCAGAAGCAGCAACCTAACTGGGAGTTCTTCAACAAGAAGCTTTTGCCCATCGAGGGTAAACTGTGCGAGGAAAACGGGAAAGCAGTTGAACAGCTGAGGATTAAGCTCAAAAAGCCGCCTCAGGTTGTGTTGAAAGAGGTGCAACTAACCCAAGGAGGTGTTGGTGAGATATCCGGAGATGGAAGCACATTTGTTCTGTTCAAACCGGTGAGTCCATATGAGGCGGATCTCTCATGCTTTAGTAGCGACGGTAAGCTAGAATGGAAGCGCACAATCAATTTTCCAGAGGGGGCAGACTTGTCTCATTCATTCACAGAGATGGTGGTCTCAAATGACGGCAGGCGTGTTGCGCTTTATCAATTCGGTGATGATGAATCCCGAAACATGATTGGTGTGTATGATGAAAAAGGAAATGCCCTCCCTGGATGGCGACGAATGAGCTATGTGCACACTGCGCCGAGCGGAAGGTTCTTTTTCGGAGACGATGATCCTTTCTACGCGGGATACTCGCTTAGAATATTTGATTCTCTTTGCGTTCCGATCAACCTCGATCCCAAGGTGTTTCATGTCCAGGATACATCGAGATTCAAGTATAGCTATGAATACCGAATATTTGACAACGACATACTGATGCTGATAGTGACCGAGTTTAAGAAGCAAAATACGGGTGGAAGCTGGCTCAACGACAGGATGCTCTATGGATATGATTTGAAAAAGGGCGAGCTCCTAGTCAAAGAGAGTGTGATGTTAGACGAAAATGTCGGCTATCGCTTTCCGATCATCGGGCGTGTGCAGTGTAACGGGAGATCTGCAGCGATGATCGTTGGCCGGGGCGCCGGAAAGAGACTACTGCTCTACACGGATTTGATTTCTCGAACAGCAGATAAGAGACCAGTTGAACGACAACGGAAGGTGGCCATTTCGACTGATGGATCACAGCTAATGCTTTATGGTTCCTTGGGAGGCGACTTCTCCATCGTTGATGCAAAATCCCGCCGAGTTTTGAAGGAAGGATCGCTAAAGAGAGATAGGGCAACGGTGGAGCGTTTTGAGTTGACCGACGAATCGCTGAGGGTGAAATTCCACGATGCGCCTTTCTCCAAATTGATCTCATACTCTGCGAGCGGTACGATAGACTATGAACTGTCTGGGTGGTTCGATAATCAACTAGCACAAGGCCTTGTCCCGACTGTGAGCGATGCCAATCATTCGAACGTGGACTGTATCAGGGTGGGCCTGAGGGAGGTAAGATGAGACCCTTAGCGATTTTCAGTTCTGCCATCTTGTTGTCTACTCCGTGCAATGCCCAAGTGTGGCCCATCAGCAACACCACGAACGAGAATGCGGATGTTGTCACAAGCGTCTTCGGACCTCGAATGAATGGGGATAAGTATCAGATCCACTACGGCATTGATGTTCGTGCAGCCAATGGCACAACCTTCTACTCGATCGAATCTGGTTGGGTTTTTAATGTTGATGACGAAGGACATGGAGACATTGGCAAGTGTGTATATGTGGAGGACGACGTTACTGGTGATGTGTTTGCATATTGGCACCTGAGCGAAATCACTGTGCAAGAGGATGATTATGTCGTGCGGGGCCAAGCGCTTGGGAAAACTGGCGGCTCGGGCGCGGCTGTCACAAGTGCCCATCTTCACCTTGGGTACTATCCATATGCAGGCCACGAAACAGAACGTCCAGACGAAAGAAAAAACTCCGACAATTCGATGAGAGTCCTGCCGCACCGGACAAGCAACCCGTACCAGATTCGTTACCCTCATTTTTCTCCAGCATACGAGGATAACGATCATGTAGTCTACCCACCATCAGTGAGATTTGAAGTTTATGTCGATAGGAAGAGAATTGATATAAACCGCATTGAAGTGGATGTTGTAGATGCCACAAATGTCGACGGCTACTATGTTCTTTCAAGTACCCTCCTTCGCGAACAGTGGCGCCTGACGGAAGCACCAGGGGCAGGATTTTCCTCAAACCAAGAGTCGGGAGTCATTGATCTAAGCAGGAGAATTGGATACGACTTTGGTCCTCGCGGCACAAATCAGTGGGGCCTAGATGAGAATGGCCGATTATATCAGTCTGGCCTTATGACGTGGAATGGCGTAAGAATCACGCCAGCCGAATACAGCAATTCTGATGCATATGGAAACCATATCTATTATGTTGATTTCTTTTTTGACGAAGCTGCGCTCAGAAGGCTTAGAGGCGGGATCAACTGGCTCACCCTAAGAGTGAAGAACTTCGACGAAACATCAATAGCTGAAAAGTCCCTGAACATACGCGTTTATTGGCCTGAAGAATGGCCCTACGATACCTACAACGCGTCATATCCCTCGATCATTGAGGTGGGACCTGGAGGCACTATCATCGTCAAGAACCAAAACAATACTGAAACCACTCACCCGATATTCAATAGGGAAATGATAATTATGTCGGGTGGCCGCCTGGTGTTGGAAGGTGGATCTGATAATGCACACAGAACTTGGTTTGGTGTCGACCCAGGTTCTTCTTCCGGTGGGTACAACCTGTGGGTCCAGTCTGGAGGTGAGCTACTGCTGGGAAACTATGCAAGGCTGGTTAACCATGGAGCAATGAGGCTGGACGGCCAACCTTCTTTAGGTACGGATGCCAAAATAATCGGCTCACCTCCGACAGATATCTGCACAAACTGCCCTCCGCCTGCTCCAAAGAATTTTGCCGTGGACATCGTCGGAAATGATGTCATACTGACCTGGGATCCCGCCTCAGAGAACACTTGGGGGCTTAAGGCTTACATAAACCAAGAAGCTAGAAGTATCGCATCAACAACGAGAGCATACGCCTTCATCAATTCCGTAAGTTCCCTGCCAGCAGATTTCAAAGTGGGAGCATTTAATGAAAATGGTGAATCGATCTCCCAGGCGATTACCCTTTTGAATATTACGGGCCCTGCAATAATATCGCCTACTAGCGAAGCTACAGGCGTTCCGACATCACCCAAACTCACTTGGGGAATAGTATCCCAGGCCGTTTCGTACATTGTGCGGTGGTCAACAAACCCTGACTTCACAAATGCAACTTCAACAACGGTTGCCTCCGCGTCTCACTCTCCTGTTGGACTAGCAAACTCCACAACATATTACTGGCAGGTCAATGCATTCAATGGCGAGGGAACTACCGATTGGTCAGAGGTTGGATCCTTTGCCACTGTCTCAGCTTCGCTGCCGACACCCACTGCCACGGCTGCGACCAACATCATCTCGACCAGTTTCACCGCCAACTGGAATCCTGTTGCCGGAGCCACGAGTTACCACTTAGACGTTGGTGCCAGTAGTACGTTTGACCCGCCGCTCCGATATGACAACATAGATGTTGGCAACGTAACGTCGCGAGCTGTCACCGATCTGAATCCTGGCACAACTTATCACTACCGAGTGCGAGCGTACAGTCCCGAAAGTTCGAACTCGAACACGATTGACGTAACTACGGCACCATCTCCCCAGACTCTCTTATCCCCCACTCACGGGGCGACGGATGTTTCCACATCGCCGAAACTCGTTTGGAATTCGTTGAACGGTGCCACCTCCTACACTGTCCGCTGGCGGAACTCTGTCGGAGCCGCAGACTCTGCAATCACTGCGGACACCTCGCACACGGCTTCAGGGCTTGGATACTCATTGATGTACACCTGGTCGGTGACTGCGTGGAACGCTGGGGTTGGCCACACATCGGGTGCTTGGGAGTTTACCACCATTGCAGCGCCTCTGTCCGCGCCGATTCTCGTCTTGCCTTCCGACACTGCGACGAATGTCTCCACTTCACCAACTCTGCAATGGAATGCCTCCGCCGGAGCCACGAGCTACCGGCTGCAGCTTGCCACCGACACATCGTTTGCGGCATTAACACTTGACGATTCAACTATGACGGTTACTTCTCGGCAAGTAGGCCCGCTCGTGAATTACACGACGTACTACTGGAAGGTCGGTGCAAAGAATGCAGGTAGCCCTTGGGTTTGGTCATCTCGATGGTCATTCACCACACTTATTGCCCAACCCACACTTGCCTCTCCCGCCAACGGAGCAACGAATGTCTCCAGATCGGCGAAACTCATTTGGAATTCGTTCAACGGTGCCACCTCCTACACTGTCCGCTGGCGGAGCTCTGTCGGAGTCGCAGACTCTGCAATCACTGCGGACAGCTCGCACACTGCATCAGGGCTTGGATACTCAATGATGTACACCTGGTCGGTGAATGCGTGGAACGCTGGAGTTGGCCACACATCGGCTGCTTGGGAGTTTACCACCATTGCAGCGCCTCTGTCCGCGCCGATTCTCGTGTTGCCTTCGAACACTGCGATCAATGTCTCCACTTCGCCAACTCTGCAATGGAATGCCTCAACCGGAGCTACGAATTACCGCCTTCAGCTTGCCACCGACACATCGTTTGCGGCACCAACACTTGACGATTCAACTATCACGGCGACTTCTCGGCAAGTAGGCCCGCTCGTGAAATACACGACCTATTACTGGAAGGTCGGTGCCAGCAATGCGGGTAGCTTTTGGGTTTGGTCATCTCGATGGTCATTCACAACAGTTATTGCCGCGCCTACGCTTGCCTCTCCTGCCAACGGAACCGCCGGCCTTTCCACCTCGCTAACACTTAGTTGGAACGCTTCGAGCGGAGCGACAAGCTACACCGTGCGGTGGGCAAGTTCGGCAGGTCGTGACTCAGCGACCGTCGATCCACCCTCAACCTCGTATACTGTGTCGGGCCTTGCAGGCCAGACGACGTACTCTTGGTCTGTGACGGCAAAGAATGCGGGAGGCGGCAGCACATCGGACACGTGGACATTTGCAACTGTCGCGGCGGCACCGTTGGCGCCATTGCTCACCTTTCCAGACGACAATTCAGTTAACGTCCCCACGTCGCCAACGGTTCGTTGGGATCGTTCTGCCGGGGCCACAAGCTACACGTTTGAGTGTAGCAAGTATCCCGCGTTAACGGGGGCAATGCGTTCCCCCCCGTTGGAGTCCACCTCTTACACGCCTCGCGCACTGGACTACGGAGAAGTATACTATTGGCGGGTAACAGCGACCAACTCACTCGGAAGCGCCCAGTCAGGCATCAGGTCTTTCAAGGTGAGATTGATGACGGCCGGTTCGCCGCTAGCACCCACTGATGGAGATGGCCACATACCTGTTACAGCAGGGCTCGGGTGGTACACGGGCGGGGGAGGGTCGTTCCGAGTTCAAGTCTCAACTGATCCGTTGTTCGCTCAGACTCTCTATGACCTGAGAAATATCTCAACTGACCATACCGTGGTTTCTCTCTCCTATTCAACGACATACTACTGGAGGGTACAAAAGGAAGGTAGTGATCCAAATGATGGCTGGTCAGAAGTGTGGTCGTTCACGACAGTTCCGGAGCCGCCTCCCACCCCGACACCTTTGTCCCCGGGAAATGAGACTCAGAATGTGCCCACAACTGTCCAGTTGCTTTGTAGTCAGGTGCCTCGTGCAGTCGTTTATTCGATACAAATATCAGCGGATAGTACGTTCTCTACGCTGAGTTTTCCTGAGAGCGCAGGTCCATACTTCCGAAACATGACAGGGCTTCTGGGAAACACGAAATACTATTGGCGGGTGAATGCGTGGAATTCAGGTGGAACGAGCGCGTGGTCACAAGTGTGGAAATTCACAACAGCTACGGTGCCGCCTTCTACTCCAACGCTGATATCGCCTGCCAACTGGACCGACTACATACCATTGACCGTTACGCTTAGCTGGAGTGCAGTGCATGGTGCCGCGAACTACAAGGTGCAGTGGTCCAGTGATTACAACTTTGGTATGGCGGATTCGAGCGTTACAACATCGCCCGAATTCACATTGTCAGGCTTGTCAAAAGGAACACGGTACTACTGGCGTGTTTGCGCTTCAAACTCTGCCGGAACCAGCAATTGGGCCGGTTGGAGCTTTCTGACAATACCCAATCCTCCGCCTCCACCGATTCTGATTGAGCCGTCGAACGGGCAAGCGAACGTATCTGTTTCGTCGACTCTCTCTTGGGAAGCAGGCAGCGTGGGACCCAACGACGGAACGCTTACGTGCAGAGTTCAGGTCTCGAAGGACAGCTTGTTCTCGGTGAACGTATTGGATGACTCAACGGTTACTTCAGCGGCGCGGGCTCTGGACTCTCTTGAATATCTGACCACATATTTTTGGAGAGTGAACAGGAAGAACGCGTGGGGGACTGGCGACTGCTCACAACGATGGTCGTTCACAACGGCTCAACCCCCGCCCCCGCCGATGCCGAGTCTTCTGTTTCCACAGGACGCCCAGAACAACATGTCTACGGACTCCACAGTTCTGTCCTGGACCCCGCGGACTGGTGTTACATCGTATTCCATCCAATGGGATGTGAGTTCAGAGTTTGGCGGCAACAATATAGCCACGACGACGTCCACCACTTTCATACCACCCGGACTTGCAAACTCGACGACGTATTGGTGGCGCGTGTCATCATACAATGCCGGTGGCACAGGGGGGTGGAGTTACGCCTGGTCTTTTGTTACTCAGCCGGCTCCTCCAGTGCTGACCGGTCCAGCAAACGGGTCAACAGGTGTTCTGACAGATTACAGTTTGGCCTGGATGCCGACATCCGGGTCAAATACCCATCATGTGCAATTGTCGACTGATTCTGTTTTTTCAACGCTCGTGTTCGATGTGCAGAATCTGCCACCCGCAACATATCCTCTTTCTGGACTTTCGTTTGGCACGAAATACTATTGGCGACTGAATGTAACCGATCAATATGGAACAAGTAAGTGGTCGCCTGTATGGTCCTTTACCACTCAACCTCCTCCGCCTGCGGCACCGAACAAGATATCACCACCCAATCTGTCGAGCGATCTTCCGAGGACCATCTCGTTGGTCTGGAACAAATCCACCGGTGCAACCACATACGGTTTCGAGGTTGTCACTGACAGCAATTTCTATTCCTATTGGCCCCGAGTTGCGGTTGCCCATGGAATCGTTGACACAACAGTGACTGTCACTGGTCTGGATATCAACACGGTGTATTATTGGAGAGTCAAGGCAGGGGGAGCATGGTCGCAACCGTGGAGATTCACAACAACCACTCTGCCTCCACCATCTACCCCAACGTTAATATCACCCAGCGGCCTTGATGTACCAACAACTACTACGCTCCGGTGGGGTGCAGTAAATGGTGCAGCAAGCTACGCGGTGCAGTGGTCGGGCCTTAGTGATTTTTCCAAAGTCGATTCGACGAGCGTCACGACTTTACCTCAATTCACGGTATCAGGCTTGCCGCGATCAACATCGTATCTCTGGCGTGTTCGTGCTTCAAACTCTAGTGGGAGCAGCAATTGGTCTGCCAGTTTGTTCTTTTGCACAGTACCTCCCCCGCCATCGGCACCGATTCTGCTTGAGCCCTTGAGTGGGCAAACGAGCGTAGCCGTTACGCCAACTCTCAAATGGGAAGAATCAGGCGGAATGTTGTCTTACCGAGTTCAAGTTTCCAAGGACACCTTGTTCTCGGTCAGTGTTTTGGATGATTCAACAATAGCTGCAAGGCCCGGGTATCAATTCGCGCAACGTGATCTTAACTCGCTTGAATATCTGACGACATATTATTGGAGAGTGAACAGGAAGAATGCCGGGGGGTCAGGCGAGTGGTCACCACGATGGTCATTCAAGACAGTTCCCCCACCTCCGCCACCGTTAGCAGGTCTATTGTCTCCACAGAATGCACAAAACAACATGTCTGCGGATTCCACGGTCTTGTCTTGGTCTCCGCCCGCGGGGGCTACAACATACTCAGTCCAGTGGGATGTGGATCCAGGGTTTGGCAGCAACAACGTAGTTACTACGTCATCCACTACTTTTGTGCTTCGTGGGCTTGCAACCTCGACGACGTATTGGTGGCGCGTGTCATCATATAATGCCGGTGGAACAAAAGGTTGGGCTGGCGGCTGGTCCTTTGTTACTCAACCGCCCGCTCCAAGACTTGCCAGGCCAGGAAACGGGTCGACGGGTGTTCCGACCACTGAAACACTGTACTGGACGTCAGAATCAGGAATTAGGCATCGTGCGCAAATGGCCACTGATTCCGCTTTCTCAACGCTCGTGTTCGATGTGGAGAATCTAGGGGGCTCATATTCGTTCTCCGGACTTTCGACGAACACGAGATACTATTGGCGAGCAAAGGTAACAACTGAAATTGGAACGAGTACATGGTCACCGGCGTGGTCTTTTGTCACTCAACCTCCTCCGCCTGCGCCACCGGACAGGGTATCGCCGCTCAATCTGTCACGCGGTGTCCCAACGATGAACCTTCTATTAGTCTGGAACAAGCCTCCCGACGGATATTCATATGGTTTTGAGGTTGCGAAGGATAGCAATTTCCTTTCCTCCTCGCCGCGAGTTGCAGGTTACATGGGATTTCGTGACACGACGGTAGGTATCGGTGGTCTGGAATTCAATATGGTGTACTATTGGAGAGTCAACGCACGGAATCAATACGGTGTATTGGGCGCATGGTCGCAACCGTGGAGATTCACCACCATGTGGCCTCCACATACTGCTCCAACGCCGATATCGCCTGCCAACTCTAGCAGCGAAGCACCGCTAACCATTACGCTACAGTGGGGCGCAGTGAGCGGTGCAACAAGCTACACGGTGCAGTGGTCAGGCAATAGTAGTTTTGTTGCAGCCGATTCGAGCGTCACCACTTCACCTGAATTCACACTATCAGGCTTGTCAAAATCAACATTGTATTACTGGCGTGTCCGTGCTTCAAACTTTTCTTGCGAAAGCGATTGGTCTACCATTTGGAGCTTTGTCACAATGCTACCACCGGCTGCAGTTGTTATCAGTCAAATATATGGTGGTGGTGGGGATATGGGGGGAGACGGAGTAGCACAATACCGGAATGATTTCGTCGAGCTGTTTAACCGGACTGAAGCTCCGGTGAACCTCGGTGGGTGGTCAATTCAATCAGCCTCAGCAACTGATAGCACGTGGTCTACGGTTCCGCTCTTCGGTTCAATCGGTGCCGGCAAGTACTACCTGATCAAGCTGGCGTCTGGTGCATACGGGGCACCTATCGAGTTGCCACCACCTGACGCAACGGGAACAGTCAACTTGCAGCCGAATCAGGGGAAGGTTGCATTGGTGAGCAACACCGTCCCGCTGAGAGTCAGTTCCCCCAGGGGAAACTCGTCCGTTATTGATTTTGTCGGTTATGGCGGGGCAAACGCTTATGAAGGAAGCCGCGCAGCACCGAGTCCAGATTACTATCACTCGATCAAAAGATTGTCAGAGGGAAATACAGATACAAACAACAATGGCCAAGATTTCATCGTTGACCATCCTACTCCACGGAATGGCAGGCCAATGATGACTCGCTCTGGTGGGACATTCGGGACAGAAGCGTGGGGCTCGGCAGATTGGTCAAATCCATCCCTCGCTCAAACATCGAACAACCAGCATGCAGAAGCCTACCTAAACCAAGGCGAAACGTCGTATCGACTGAAGGTAACAAATTTCGGTTTCACACTTCCTAGTGATGCGACGGTCAATGGGGTGTTGGTCGAAGTTGAACGAAGTATTTTTGGCTATTCCGCTGACCTTGAGGATAATGAAGTCAGGTTAATAAAGGGTGGCGAACTAGGTAGGGGAAATAACAAGAAGTCCTCATCTCCTTGGACGTCCACAGACATCTATAAGTCATACGGCGGATCAAGTGATCTCTGGGGATTCACTCTCACGTATTCAGATATCAATGCGTCAAACTTCGGGGTCAGTTTCGCAGCGCTTAACTTTGGTTCCTGGGATGGGGCCCGTGTCGATCACATTCAAGTAACTGTTTACTACTCTCTGGCGCCCAGCGCGGATCAGGGTGACATTTCTGCAAAACCGAACCAGCCGGGAAAGCAAGAGTTGGATGAGTCACACGGTCCCGATGTCGCTCTCCCTACTTCGTACACCTTGCATCACAATTATCCGAACCCATTCAACTCGGAGACGGAGATAACGTACGGACTTCCAAAGGAAAGTCATGTTCGGCTCACTGTGTATGATCTGCTGGGCAGGGAGGTAAGAACTCTCGTTGATGGAACACGGTCTCCCGGTTTCCACAGGATTAGATGGGATGGCAGGGATCAGTTTGGAAACGCCGTCTCAAGCAGTCTCTATATCTACAAACTTGACCACCCAGATGGCGTCATAGCAAAGGGGATGCTGCTCCTCAAATGATCTTGTGCGGTGCGCCGAGTTGGGCAGTCGAACCGGGAATTCTGGTTGCAGGCCATGCCTTTGCAATCAGTGAAGCGATCATCGCCTGCTTGCCCTCGGGGATAACTGTCGATTTCAAGAAAACTAGAGGTGAAGAATGCTACAGTGCCCGAGATGCTTGGGTCAAGCCTTGGCTTCTGTCCTAACGAGGCAATCATCCTCGGTGGGTGGAGTGCGTTCCAAGACCAGCTGAAGTGAGTCGAGCTTGGGTCCTTCAGGAAAGGCGAGTTTCAAGTATTGCGCATCTTCCAGGGTCCAGCACACCAGGATCGATGCATTGTAGGCAAAGGATGGCTCCAGCAGATAGGGGCTGACTCTGAACGCGGTGGATTATCAGTCCAGCCAGATAGATCTGACTCTCGATTGTCGGCAGGTTTGTCTACACCTTGACGGGAACATGGGATTCGGGAGATTTGCCAGGTTTGCGTCCCACCTGTGAGGCGGGCGGCGAGGGGGCCAGCAGGCTGAATGCCCTCTTCGTACGAGAGATCCCACACGCGAGGGTTGCAGGTTCAAGTCGGGCGGTGCTGCTCGCTCGTAAGTAGAATCCCCGCCTGACCGAGTTTGCGCATCATGTCAGTCGGGCAGGCTCATCGACAAAGATCCCGTTTCGCCTTCGGCTCACAGGAGAGGCCCCGAAAGAGGCATTCAAGGTAAATCGGTGGGCCTGCCCGACCGAATGACTTAGTCGGCCAGGCCGGGACTCTTTATCTTAGGCCGGTCTTCTTCAATCATACCCCGTTTTTTCCCTCAAAGTCTCCACCCGAAGAAAGGCGAGTTTGCGGTCTTGTGGTTTCCTCCCTAGCTCGATATGTAGAATCCGCATCGTTGCGTGAGGTGACAGCTTCCAGCCCGGGGAACCGCGCGATGATGAGTCGCGATGCCTTGCAAGGTCTACGGCCGCCACCGTACGGGAAAACCCCGCAAGCTCTCTCTTGTACTTTCCCCAATTGACAAAGAGTTCTACGAGGTTTACCTTATCGTCCAGACAGCGGGCCGGCCGCTACTTTCCAAGTCTGACCCCTACAGGACGGGATTGAGAAATAGCGGGTTTCCCGAATCGCGGTTTTCGGAGATTCATCTGCAACTGGGATTTGAAAAATGGTGCAAGAAAGACTATGTAGAAGCCATCTCAAAAACCCCTGTCACCTCCGAATGTCTCTATATCGGGGGTCCAGAAAGCGCCATCTGGATTCCCCGCCAGACCCGCCCGACTGACCGACCCAGTCGGTCGGGCAGGCCGCATGGCGGGTCGGTCTGCCCCGCATCTTTCAGCGGGGAACCGGGGCAGCCCAGGGAGAAGAGGTCAATCGCAGGGCGGGCACGAAAAGCCGGATTCATCCTGAGCGCAGTCCCGCTAGCTCTGACGGTGGGACGGAGCTCCTGCCCGCTTGATTCCCGAAAGGCGCGCAGGGAAGGATGCTCCAGGCCGGAGTGCCCTTGATGGGGAGCGCGTAGCGCGCTTCGACTCCGTCCTGCTTAAAGCAAAAGCAGGACTCCGCTCAGCGTGAATAACGCTTTTTCTTGAGTTACAGGTAAATGACTCTCGTGACGTCGAGTCCCGACATCCGGTTTCAGACAACGCCCTGCAAGAACGGAATACGGGTCGGCAGAGCCGACGAGAAGCCAAGAAAGGAGAAACGGCGCCCGCATTGCAGGAAATGCGATTTCTTCCGGAGAAATGAGCCGCGAGAGTGGCGCAATGACATCTTCATTTCAGGAAATGAGAACTTTTTGCAAGCAATGAGAACTTTTGGGAAGAAATGAGAACTTTTTGGAAGAAATGAGAATTGAAGGTGAAGAAATGAGAACTTTTGTGAAGAAATGAGAACTTTTAGGAAGAAATGAGAACTTTTTGCAAGCAATGAGAACTTTTGGGAAGAAATGAGAACTTTTTTGGAGAAATGGGATGTGAAGGTGAAGAAATGAGGTTTGAAGCCGACGCAATGCAATCTTCAGGTCACGCAAAGGCATCTTCAGGTTGCGCAATGCCAGCTTCAAGTCGCGCAAAGGCATCTTGCGGTCAAGCGAAGCGATCTCGCGGTCGAGAAGAGCGGTCTTAGTTTCAAGCTCACTGGGGCGGTCACGCTTGCCCCGTGTCTTTCTACGGGGAACCATTTCGTGACCGTAACCTCGAAATCGCAGAAGCTGTCACGGTATGCCTGCCCCGCATCCTTTGGCGGGGGACCGTGACAGCCCAGGGAAATTAGGACACGACCCATCTTCCGGTCAGGCGGAGCGATCTGCCGGTCGAGAAAAGCGGTCTTCGAGCGTAGAAAGGAGCTTGTGGAGCCGGAGAAAGGCACGGGCGAGCCGGAGAGTGTTGCTTGCGGGAGGGGGGATTAATCAATCATCCATCCACCAACAACCAACGGAGGTTGTCATGATAAAGCACCAGGAGAACAAGCTCACGATGTACGAGGCGGTCCAGACGCTGCTGAGCGTGAACAGCGAGAAGACCGCGGTGGTGCCTGCCTTCACGGGGCCCATTGGCAGGTTTCAGGGCACGCTGGAGAGCATCAAGAGCAAAGCGACGGAGGTCGAAGGGGCGGCTGCAGGTATGCTCGCCAAGAAGAACCTGGCGGAGGACGAGCTGGTGAGCGTGCTTGTGCCCGTAGCGTCTGCGCTGTTCGTTCAAGGGACAATGCAGAAACAGATGGACCTGAGGGAGAAGGCGAACGTTTCGGAGAGCGCCTTGAGGAAGATGAGGGATACGGAGCTGGTGGGGAAGGCCTCGTCGATCCTGTCGCTTGCGAAGGAGCATTCTTCGGCGCTTGCGGGGTATGCGATATCGCCGGAGATGTTGACGGATCTGGAGGGCAAGATTCAGGCCTTCAGCTCGTCGATTGGGCAGCGGGAGAGCAGCGTTGCAGAGAGGATGGGAGCCCGCGGCAACCTGATGGAGTTGTTTGACGTTGCGGACAAGACGCTCACTGAGGAGCTGGACCGTCTGATGGAGCTTGTGAGGGGGAGCCAGACGCAGTTCTACAACGAGTATTTTGCCGCGAGGGTGATCAAGGATCTGGGGACGAGGCATCGGCCTGCGCGGGTGACAGCTTCGCAGCCGGGAGCGTAGGGGCCCTGGGGGCTAGAAGACCGGTGGCCGCCGTTCCACCGCGGCGGTCACCGGGGATATATGAAAGATCAAGGGGGTAGTGTTGCCCCATCCGGGGAAGTGCAAGTCCGTTGGCCTCCGAAAGCTGGGCACCTCGCTCGAGGGCGTAAGGAAGGTGAAACAGGGGTTTTTCACCTTCGGTCCTGGGTGTCGACCCCTGAATCGCCTTGCAGCAAAAATACCGAGTTTAGCGTGTCGCGCCTCAGGCTCCACGTGAATATGTTCGATGCGCGTTCTTGCGCGAGGCGATACCTCGTGGAGCCAAGAATCGGCCGATAATAATTCCTGATCTCTTGCAGGTACTACGGTCTTCACCGTAGGGGAAAACCCTACAAAGCCTTGTAAGTACTTTACCCCATTGACACCCCACGCGGAATTGGTTAGCTTGTTTTGTAGTTGGTCCTGCAGCCAGGAGGGCTAATCTTCCCTGCTACTTGAAGAGGCGCGATTTGATGATCGCCTAGCAAGCCACGATTGAGCGCATTTCGAAAGAACAACCGAGCTTATGGTATTGAGTATGTGGGTGGCTTCCGGTGGCTTTTTCCAGGCAGCTAGCTCCCCAGGATTGATTTTGAACCGCAACAAGCGTATTTTTCATCCGTTCACTCCGCACCGTCGAGGTTGTATGCTCTGCAGACCACGGCAAGAAATTCAGCGTCTCAACGAAATGCAGGCTTTGAAGCTCAGCGTTGCTGCTAAAGCCAGTGCGCAGAGACTTACATCGGGCATCCAGAATCTGATTCTCGACAAACTTTTGAAACTCATTCCATAATGCCATGGCAAAGAAGAAGACTCAAAAGGTCAAAATTAAGGCCTTGCCCAGAAGGCCGCGAGCCTCGGAAAAGAAGCGAAAGGTTGAGCAGTATGAGCACGGAGATAAGAAGCGGCTGAACAATCCGCCTGTCGGACTTGTGACACCTGAAACCGACAAGGAAACCGGCAAGAAGCAGTACGCATACGACCCGCACCTCGATCCGCAGCTTGTGTGGGCAGGGAAGGCTGAGCGGACATCGTTTGAGGTTACGACGGTTTCTTTGCACGTCCACGAGCGGATTGATCCGCGCACAATCATTGAGGCGGTTCGCAAGAAGAACGGAGCCAACTACGAGCAGCTCTCTTTGTTCACCTCCCGCGCTGAGAACCCCCCCTTGCGAGAAGCTATTGATTTCTACAAGCACGCCCACGGCTGGAGCAACCGGTTGATCGCCGGCGATTCGCTTCTGGTGATGAACTCGCTTCTCGAAAAAGAGGGCTTAGGCGGACAGGTACAGATGATCTACATTGACCCGCCATACGGGATCAAGTACGGCTCCAATTTCCAGCCTTTTGTGAACAAGCGGGACGTGAAGGATGGCAAGGATGAGGACCTCACCGCCGAGCCTGAGATGATCAAGGCTTTTCGCGATACCTGGGAGCTGGGGATCCACTCGTACCTCGCCTACCTTCGTGATCGTTTGCTCCTGGCGCGAGAGCTATTGACCGAAAGCGGAAGCATCTTTGTGCAGATCTCCGATGAGAATGTGCATCACATCAGGGAGTTGATGGACGAGGTTTTCGACTGTTCTAGTCTGGTGGCAATAATAGCGTTCAAGAAGACTGGCTATCAGGCCAGTGGATTGTTGCCATCAAACTATGACTATATCTGCTGGTACGCTCGTGACAAAACCAAGATCAAGTATCGTCAATTACACATCTCCAAACTTGAAACGAGTGCATTCGTTGGACAAGACCTTTGGATCGAATCGAAAGACGGTTCGCGAAGAAGGTGCACCTCAGAAGAACTCGCAGATATCGCGGCTGCGCAAGAATCCGGCAAAGTGTTTAGGCATAAGCTCGCGGAAGGTGCAGGGACATCCGGGAAAGATGAGCCATTTGATTTCGAAGGTCGCACCTTTCGACCTAAGGAGGGTAAGCATTGGTCAACCAATCCTGAAGGAATGAAAAAGTTGGCAGGTGCAAGTAGGCTAATGATCATTGGTAACTCACTCAGATTCGTGAACTACTTGGATGATTTTCCTGTCACGCCCATAACAACGACTTGGCCCGACACTGTTGTCAGTGGCTTTTCTGAACCCCAGGTCTTCGTTGTGCAGACAAGTACGAAGGTAGTGCAAAGATGTGTGCTAATGTCGACCGATCCCGGGGACTTGGTGTTCGACCCCACGTGCGGCAGCGGAACGACTGCATACGTCGCCGAGCAATGGGGGCGTCGGTGGATCACGTGCGATACATCCCGAGTCGCCATCACGCTCGCTAAGCAGCGGGTTATGACAGCGGTGTTTGATTACTACGAACTTGCCCATCCGGATGAGGGTGTCGGCAGCGGCTTTCGTTACAAGACGGTTCCACACATTATGCTCAAGTCCATCGCCAACAACGAGCCAGCGGCTCAGGAGACGCTCTACGATCAGCCTTCCACGGACAACTCAAGAACCCGAGTCACAGGCCCGTTCACCGTTGAAGCTGTGCCGGCGCCAGCGGTCAAGCCCCTAGAGCATGCGGGGAGACGAGTCTCGTCGACCCAGGAGGCCGACACCACAATCGCGCGCAGCGGCGAGACGCTCCGTCACTCAGAATGGCGCTCAGAGCTGTTGAGATCGGGCATACGGGGCAAGAGGGGCCAGTACATCACATTTTCTCGCGTCGAGCCGCTTCCCGGCACGCGCTGGCTGCATGCAGAAGCAGAAACGAAACCGAACGATCGCGGGGCAGACACTGTGAAGGAGCCGGGCGTCGCGTACGGAGCTCCGCAGCGAGTTGTGATCTCATTCGGGCCGGAGCACGCGCCTCTGGAACAGCGGCAAGTGGCGCTTGCCGTTGAAGAAGCCCAGACGCTTGTACCGAAGCCGAAGATGATCGTGTTCGCTGCATTTCAGTTCGATCCAGAGGCAGCCAAAGACATCGATGAAACCAACTGGCCCGGCGTCACGCTCCTCAAGGCCCAGATGAGCGCCGACCTGTTTACCGACGATCTGAAGAAAAAGCGCACAAGTAACGACAGCTTCTGGCTCATCGGCCAGCCGGATGTCAAACTCCGCCGCGTCACTCTGAGCGAGGCGAAGAGACTGAAAGCGCGTGGGAAATCAGATTCTTCTCCCGCCAAAGAACGGCGGGATCAGAATGACGGGCCCTTCTACCAGGTCGAAGTCCTCGGTTTCGACTACTACAACACCAAAACCGGCGCCATCGAGTCCGGCGGATCAGAGCGGATAGCGATGTGGATGCTCGACACTGACTACGACGGTCGCAGTCTCTTCCCCCGCCAGGTCTTCTTCCCGATGGCCGGTGAGAACGAAGGATGGGCTAAGCTCGCGAGAAACCTGAAAGCAGAAATCGACGAGGAGCTGATCGAAGCCTACCGCGGCACGGTCTCGTTGCCGTTTGAGGTGGGAAAGAACAAACGCATTGCGGTGAAGATTGTGGATGATCGGGGAATAGAGAGTTTGAAAGTGATGGAGGTGGAGTGAGGGATCAAGGGAGCAACTTCCGTCACTCCCGATCCCCGCCTCCGTCTACTGTGTATCAGAGCTTGTCGTTGCATCGCGGATATCTGCCGTGAATGCGCTTGTACTCCTCAAGAAGCTCCTGTTCTCGTGCGGCTGATCGCCAGGTGACTTCAAATGTGAAGTACGCTGCACTCTTGATGCAGGTATCACTCGTATTGAGATGCTCTGTGAGCCTCCGTCGCAGGTTGTCTGATCTGCCTATGTAGATCAGGTTGCTGCCTGTGTCGAACAGCTCGTAGACGCCTTCACTCTCTGGAATGGAGTTGACATTCCATGTGGTGAAGGAGGTTAGCGTTTTGGTTTGGTACATGTTGTACCTCCGATTATAGTGATGATATAGTGAGTTATTCCCCAAAACAGCCTTTCGGGGAGAGGGTCAAATCACCCCCTATATTCATTATGCCGATGAGAGGGCGATTTTTTCCATTGAGGCAAGAAAAAAATGGCGGATGGATGGCAGTATATAGTGGAGGTACATGTCACGGGAGATTGGCCGATTGAGTGACTCCGAACGGCTTGAGCGACTGCGAGCACAGGACTGGGAAACCATTATCCTGAGACTCACCGCTTATGCGGTGTATAAGATCCAACGCCTCAGTTGGCAGACAGGAAAACAGGACTTGCCAGGGGGAAGACAGCCAAAGGACCTAGCATTCGACGCGATCAAATTGGTTTGGACAGGCGAGAGAGCTTGCAACCCCATCAAGCAATCAGATCTTTTGAAACATCTAAAGAGCATCGTTGACAGCTTGGTTAGCCACTTGATTAGATCTGCAGAACATATGCAGCGAGAACGTGTAGAGGGTGAGGTTGATGGAGTTGCGTTGGTGTTTGACCCAGTTGATGAGGAAGCGTCCAATGCACTTGATGAGGTCGTTGCTGCCGACATTTTCGAAAGGCTCTGGCAACGGGCTAAAGGAGACGAAGATTTGGAACTGGTTCTTTGCTGCATAGAGGAAGGTATGAGTAGGCCGTCCGATATCTCAGATGCAGTCAAAATGGAAGTGGAACGAGTGTACAAGGCAAAGAAGAAGCTAGGGATTATTTTGAGGACGATACAAGAGGAATAAAGCAATGGCTAATTCAGCGAAGGGTAGTGTGGAGAGCAAGGATTACGCCGAGAAGCTGGATAGGCTTCTAAGATTCCTGTATGACACCGAAGAAAGCAAGCCTGAGGAAGTGAAAGAAGTCCTTGCCAGCTATGGGATTGACCCAGAGGAGTTGGTCAATGAAGGTGTGCAGTTCATACGCTCACTAGAGAAGAAGGAGAGGGTCAAGATAGCGCACGCCAAACGAAAAAGACTTGCTGAGGTGTTTCAGCGACTGAGATCAATTGACGCAAGGCAACCAATTGATGCAGTGCGAAAGAGAGTTGATGAGATTCTTAAAGGCGAGAGTGATTCGCAGTTCGCGTTAGCTTTCTATCATAAATATGACAGTCTCAGTGAAGAGGATCTTAGGAACTTGCTTTCTGATGTTGAACTGCTGAATTTTCTTGCAGAGGATCTAAAGAAGCTGGACCGCCCTGACAATGAATGACCGACCATCATCAGTGGCTGTCGCAAAGGCACGCGACATTATTTCAAGATGGCTGATTACGGAGCCGATGGAAATTGATCTTGAAAACATTGCGTCGGACTTGAATCTCCTGATCGTCGAGCGACGGATCACAGGCGCTGTTGCAAGGCTCGTGTGCAGGACTCAACTCGGAGTGATCGCGGTCAGTGATAGCATCCCCGAGGTCGGAAGGAAACGATTTGCTGTCGCTCATGAAATAGGACACTTTATTCTTCACAAAGCGAAGTCACCGCTTGCCATCTGCACCGATGAGGACTTCCATGACTGGTATGAGCATTCTGCGGATGAAATGGAGGCAAATACCTTTGCGGCTGAACTACTGATGCCAGCCGAGCTATTTCGTGAACGCTGCACCAGCAAAGAACCGAGTCTGGCTGAAGTGAAGAGGTTGGCAGAAGACTTTCAGACAAGCCTGAGCGCAACGGCAATTCGATACGTAAGCCTTGGAAAGAATCCATGTGCACTCATTGCATCGAAGGATGGCAAGGTCGGCTGGAGGTCTATCCACAAAAGCTTTCCATACAGAATAGTAAGACGAGGTACTCAACTACACGAGTATTCCTGCGCGAATGACTTCTTTGAAACGGGAAAGGTGCCCGAGAAAGCCGAATCTGTATCTGGTGTTGCTTGGTTAGAAGACTTGGAAGTAGCTAAGAACTGCTTTGTCTATGAAGAAGTCATTCCATTGAAGAGCTACAACGTGGTGCTGAGTCTAATCTGGGTTCAACAGGATTACAACAAACCTAAGGAAAGTAATTATGAGCGTCCGAAGTACGACCCGGATAAATTCACTCCTGATGGCAAACGTTATCGATGGTGAACACATACGGATCGCGGTGGAGATTGTGGACGACCGGGGGATCGACAGTTTGAAGGTGATGAAAAAGGACTAGCCGGAGAAAAATGTAATGGCGATACCTGAAGCTCAACTCAACACTTGGTCCCACCAAGGCGGGATAACGACCGCCAAGAACACGGCGGACTCTGTAAAGAATGCTCTTGCCAAATTCGACAAATGGCCGCAAGACGCACAGCACGAAGTCTTTCTTCAAGGTTCCTATAAGAACGATACAAACATTTACGGAGATAGTGATGTCGATATTGTCGCGCAGTTACATTCTTCGTGGTATAGAGACCTGACCAGTTTGTCCGTCGAGGAAGCAAAGGTATACGAACAAACATATGGCGATGCACAATATGATTGGTCGAAATTCAGGAGTGATGTTATAAAAGCTCTTCAGCAGTACTTCGATCAGACAAATGTGCGGGAAGGCAAAAAGTGTCTAAAAGTGAGTGCTAGCAGCGGGAGATTACCAGCGGATGCTGTAGCTGCCATAGATCACCGAAAATATACTCGGTTCCATTCTGTTTCCGACTTCCGGTACATCGAAGGGATGAAGTTTTTTGTGCCGAGTGAAAACCGGTGGGTTATTAATTACCCAAAGCAGCATTACGAGAACGGTGTCGCCAAGAACGGTAGTACTGGAAGTTACTATAAGGCTCTGGTCAGGATTTTCAAGAATGCAAGGACTTATCTAGTGGACAATCGGCAGCTAACAAAAGAGATTGCTCCATCTTACTTCTTGGAGTGCTTGCTATACAACGTGCCTAATGCGAATTTCGGAACGAGTTACCAAATGAGTTTTTCGAACATTCTAAAATGGCTTTCTCAAAATGACATTCGGGCCTTAGTATGTCAAAATGGATTCGTCCCACTATTTGACGGAAGTCCCGAGCAATGGTCACTTGGCAATGCAAAAGTTAGCATTGATGCATTAATCCGATTATGGAATAACTGGAATAAATAGACGTCATGGTTCCATACGCTACGAATTCATCAGAGCGCAAGAATGTTCCGTTTGTTCTAGCGGTCCTTAGCATTCTATTTGCTTTAGCATTAAACAGACTACAGGTTTGGTTTGACTTTACGATTCCTTGGTACGTCGAATCGCCATCCGTTTTGGGCTTTTATGGACTGCTATATTCATGGTTCGACAAGAATCTTTGGAATCTCAACACTATGAGACGAACCGGTCTCGTTAGAATTCCCAATCTGAACGGCAAGTGGGAAGGTTACATACTGTCGTCTGCTGATAATTACGCGGAAAAAAAGCCAGCTGTCTTAGTCGTGAAACAAAGCTGGACGGAAATATCTTTAAAGTTGGAATCAGCGCAATCGAAGTCCGACAACTTGACTTCGTCGATTAATATATTAAAGACAGGAAGCGTCGAAATAATTTATGAATACAGAAACGAGCCGAATGCAACGGCGCCCAAGACAATGAATCCAAATAGAGGTACAGCTCATCTCGAATATCAAGAAAACGAACTAAAGGGTGATTACTACACAGGACGTGGTAGAGAAACTCATGGTGAAATGTACTTTACGCGAACGATGTAAAAGCGACCACATTGTAGTATGAAACAAATCGATAAACTCAGCATCCACTTTCCTTATGATAACCAAAGTACCATTAGTGGACTCACGATTTCAAAAGCCGAAAATGCAAACCGGATGACCAACGAATGGCGATGAAGATACGCACGCCATGGAGATACCGCAATGCAGCAACCAGAAAACCAGAACAAGAAATATCAGGCATTATTCACCGAGATAGATAGTGGCAGAATCAAGATCCCTCAGTTCCAACGGGACTTTGTCTGGAGCAAACAGCAGACTGCGCAGCTAATCGATAGCATCATCAAGGGTTACCCGATAGGCACGTTTATTCTGTGGAGAACGAGAGATGGACTCCGCCACATCAGAAACATCGGAAATGTCCAACTTCCAGATATTCCTAAAGGAGATGCGGCACAGTACGTGCTTGATGGCCAGCAACGAATCACATCGCTCTATGCTCTACGTAAGGGCATCATCATCACACGCGACGGCCAAGAGATCGATTACAGGGATGTCTGCATCGACTTGTCGGCAACGCCCGATGTCGACGAGGAGATAGTACTGGTTGATCCGCCTAAAGATCGTCCGTTCATTTCAGTGTTCAAATTGCTCAATGGAAGTCTGACAGAATTGATCGGGGACTACAGTAAGGACGAACTGAAGAAGATCGAAGTGTACCAGAAACGACTCACGGGCTATGATTTTTCAGTTGTTGTTATCGACGACTACCCGATCGACACAGCGTGTGATGTGTTTACACGAATCAACACTGCGGGCCAGGAGCTATCACTATTTGAAATCATGGTTGCAAAGACCTATGACAAGGACCGTGACTTCGATCTGGCTGAGAGGTATCATTGGCTCCTTGACAACAAGGGTGCAGAAAAAGACTTGGAAGACGCTGGCTATGACACGGTCCCACCCGCAACAATCCTGCAGTGTGTGTCGGCGCACCTGTGCGAACAGGTGAAGCGCCGAGACATTCTCAAGCTGAAGAGGAACGACTTTATCGAAGGGTGGGATACGGCAACCGACGGTCTCTTTGTGGCGGTGGACTATGCGCGAACGCACCTGCGAATACCAGTTTCTCGTCTGTTGCCGTACCACGCATTACTTGTGCCTCTAACATTCTTCTTTGTGCGTAATGGCGGCAAAAAGCCCACGAAGGAGCAGCACACACTGCTGACACAGTATTTCTTCTGGGCCTCGCTTTCCAACCGCTTTTCTTCAGCAGTCGAGTCCAAGATCGCTGAGGACCTGAAAAAGGTAAATCAAATCTTGCGTAATGAAGGGCCGAACTATCGAGGGGAAGATGTAAATATAACGCTCGATGATCTAAGAGCCCGTTGGTTCAGCACTGGCGATGCTTTCTGCTTGGGTATCTTGTGTTTGTATGCCTATTTTGAACCAAAGTCGTTCGAGTCTAACAGTATAGTCACGCTCGACAACTCATGGCTGAAGCTCAATTCAAGCAAAAACTATCATCATTTCTTCCCACGAGCCTACCTGAAGCAACAGGGCGCTCCTGATTGGCAGTCTAACGTGATACTCAATATCACGATTGTGGACGACTATCTAAACAAACGCGAGATCGGTGCGAAGGCTCCAAGCAAGTACATGAAAAACTTTGAACGAAAGAACCATCACTTGGCCGACACGATGAAAACTCACCTTATCGATGATATGGATGGATTTGGGATTTGGGAAGATAATTTCGACAGGTTCATCGAACAGAGAGGAAAACGCGTGATTGCTGAGATCGAGAAGCGTTTGCATCCAAAACTTTAGCAATAAGTGAACTGTTGTAGTTGAGCCAAGAAAAGCAATGTGAACAACTATTGACAAACTCATCATAAACCCTCCCTACAAGAGACCGGGTAGCAACGCTTGATGGCTGAAACATCACAACAGGTTCTCTACATTTTTCTTGATGAAGCTGGTAACTTTGATTTTTCCCCAACGGGTACTGCATACTTCACGTTTACGGCATTTTCTCTCAAGCGTCCCTTCGGAGGTATTACTGAACTTGTGAATTTGAAATACGACCTCTGGGAGGCCGGGTTGGAGCTTGAGCGCTTCCATGCAGCAGAGGATCGTCAGATCGTACGGGATCGCGTCTTTCACATACTCGGGCAACATCTCCCGATTGTCGCGTAGATTGTCAGATTGTGGAAAAGCGAAAGACAAACCTAAGTCTTCAAAAAGACCACGGAAGATTTTACCACACTATCGTTGATATCCTTCTTCGCCACGTGTTGGCAAAGCAGTCTTCAACTCCTGGAAAGGTAATCGTCGTGGCGGACCAAATACCGGTAGAGAAAAAAAGGAAGGAGATAGAGAAGGCAACGAAGCTCACGCTTGCATGGTGGTCGAAGCAATCAGGCGCGCCATATTCCGTCATGTTTCACTCTTCAAAATCAGACCTGAACCTTCAGATCGCCGATTACTTGAATTGGGCTGTGTTTCGGAAGTGGGAGCGGAATGATCACAGGAGCTATAGCCTTATCTCGAAGTTCGTGACGAGCGAGTTTGAGACATTTAAGCGGGGGAGCGAGGTGTACTACTAAAAAAGCGACCGCCCTGACTATCCTTTCGGAAGAGCCCCGTGGGCTCTTGTTATCAGGGCGGAACCTTTTTCAAATCCATCTCTAATATAGCTTTGGGGTACCTTAGTGTCAAGTTAAAAAATGAAACAAATCGACAAACTTATCATCAACTCTCCTTACGAAGAGCCGAAGGCGGACAGTCCTAATCTACTCAAAGGCGGCTTCACACTAATCGAGTGAACCAGAGAAGTAACGTGCATGGCAAAGAATCTACCGCAAGTGATCAAATCTGGGGAGACTGAGACGGTCGAGTTTAAGAGCTCACTTGCTGAGCGCGAGCAGATCCTGGAGACTGTTTCTGCGTTCGCCAACGCAGATGGTGGGACAATCTATATTGGGATTGATGCCTCGGGGAAAGTTGTCGGGGTGCAGTTAGGAAAAAAGACCCTCGAAGACCTCGCAAATGAGATTAAGTCTAAGACCGACCCGAAGATTTTTCCTTCCATCGACATTCTCACTCACGATGGAAAGCAACTTGTCAGGATAGTTGTTCCCGCGCATCCAACAAAGCCGGTATGGGTGGTAGACAAAGTGTTCGAGCGAGTCGGGCGGACTAACCAGCGTGTGCCTGCGGAAAGAACCCGCCAGTTGATGCGTGAGAGCCAGCCGTTCCAGTGGGATCAACATGCAATAGCGAAAGCCGAGATTTCGGAAATAGATTTTCGGAAGGTGAGGGTATTCCTTCGAGCCGTTGAACAAGAACGCAATACGATCTTCGAAGGGTCTAAGAGCGTTGCACAGGCGCTCACAAGGTTGCACCTGTTGAGGGATCGCAAGCTCACCGCAGCTGCTGCACTACTGTTTGGGAAGAATCCGCAGGCAAGATTTGTACAGGCAAGAGTACGATGCGCTCGATTTCGTGGAACCGATTCGGTGGACTTCGGCGATATGCAACTGATTGAGGGAACAATCCTCGAACAAGTCCCCGAGGCTCTCAAGCTCATTCGCAAGCACATCGAGGTAAGTGCCAAAATCACTGGTCGAGCGGAGCGCGAGGAGATTTGGGAGTATCCGCAAGAAGCAATTCGCGAGGCAGTTGTGAATGCAATTTGTCATCGGGATTATGAGGACAGTGGGAACGTACAAATCAGAATTCTTGATGACCGGCTGGAGATTTGGAATCCAGGTACACTTCCACCGGGCCTAACAGTTGAATCACTCAGAGGAACACACCCATCGCGTCCGCGCAATAGCCTCATCGCTGAATGCTTCTATCTAATGAAGTATATCGAACAGTGGGGAACAGGCACAAACCGTATTATAAGACTGTGCAAGGAAGCAGGATTGCCTCCACCCGAATTTGCCGAAAAGGCGGGGAGCTTTGTAGTGACGTTAAAGAAGGGAAGAAAAAGGAGAGAATTAGTCGAAGTTTTACCGTTGAACAGTACACAGCTTCAGATATTGAAGTACATCAAGAAACACAAGACAGCAAGTACAAAGGAGTTAGCAAAGTACTTGAGTGTTAGTGATCGCGCTATACAGAAGAATTTGCAGGGTATGATGCATTTGGTAAAATGGGCAGGCAAGTCAGCAAATGATCCAACGGGTAAGTATGTACTGATATCAGATTCTCAGTAGTGTACAGCACATCAGTCATGTTCGGAGTACATTCGGAGTGAGTTCGCAGTAGGTTCGGAGTAAGCTTGGAGTACATTTCTTGTTGTGTTGTACAGTGCTCTGTAAAACGTTTGTGTAAATGTGTACAATCGTTTGATACGCGATAAGCGGCAACAAACGTACAATGAAACAGATTGATAGACTCATCATCAACTCTCCCTACGAAGAGCCCAAGGAGTACTGGCGGTACGATCCGAAGACTCGGTCGTTTGAGAGGAAAGAAGGTCGTCGACCCGCGGGCTACGTGATCGCGTCGGAGACCTCGCGGGCATTTGACGATCCCGGCGTCTTCATCGAAATTCCGCTTGTGAACAAGATACGCCCTCGCGTGAAGGCTTGGATGGGGGCTGGTTATCCCGGCGTCACAGGCATAACAAGGCGATTGGTGGAGCACTGGAATGATCCCGAGCAGCGCGAGCATAAGCGCTTCTTCTTCTGCCAGTTGGAGGCCATTGAGACGTTGATCTGGCTAACGGAAGCCTCGGAATCTGAGAAGGTCGGCATCGATATTCCATCAGACGGAGGCCCATTTGTCCGCCTGTGTTCAAAAATGGCGACCGGGTCTGGGAAAACCATCGACATGGCCATGCTCTGTGCCTGGCAGATCGTCAATAAAGTAACCTACCCGCAAGACTCTCGTTTCTCAAAACACATCTTTGTTGTCGCTCCAGGGCTCACGGTAAAGAGCCGCCTCCAAGTGTTGAATCCGACGGCTCGCGGCAACTACTACGAAGAGTTCAACATCCTGCCCCCAGGATTGCACGAGAAACTTCGTCAAGGCAAAATCTTGATCCGGAATTGGCATGCCCTCAACTGGGAAACCGCAGAGAGACTGGCTAAGAAGAAGAGTGTTGACAAGCGGGGCGCCAAGAGCGACGAAGCTTACGTGCGTGACGTTTTGGGGGAAATGGCCGGCGCCACCAACATCGTTGTGATCAATGATGAAGCACATCACGCATGGCGCGTCCCTGCAGAATCGAAGGTCAAAGGCGTCAAGAAAGAGGAGATCGAGGAAGCAACGAAGTGGGTCGGAGGGTTGGACCGCATCCACAAGGCTCGCGGAATCTTATCCTGCTATGATTTCTCAGCCACCCCGTTTGCCCCTTCCGGTAAGAAGACATCGGAAGAAGCGCTGTTCGACTGGATCGTTAGCGACTTCGGCCTGAATGACGCAATTGAGTCCGGTTTGGTGAAGACGCCTCGCGTGGTCATTCGCGACGACGGCAGGCTTTCCAAGGACTACAAGTCTCGGCTTTATCATATCTACAATGACCCCGAAGTGAAGAGCGATATCACTCGAAAGGCCGAAGAGCATGAGCCGCTGCCCGATCTTATCTACAATGCTTATGCACTGTTGGGAAAAGACTGGCTTGAAACAGCGAAGCTTTGGAAAGAGTCGAAGATCCCTACGCCGCCCGTCATGATAACTGTGACAAACAGGACTGAAACGGCCGCCCGCGTGAAATATGCTTTTGACCGCAAGAAGGTTCGTATTGAAGAGCTGTGCGATCCGGACAAGACATTACACATCGACTCTAAAGTCCTTGAGATGGCCGAGGCAGAGGAGGAACCTACTGGCGAGTTGCCCGAAGATCTCGAGGCGGAAGAAGAGGTAAACGAGGAGCCAGTGAAAAAGCTTTCGAAGAAGCAACAAGCCGAGCTCCTCCGAAGAAAGGTGGATACGATTGGCAGGATCGGCGAGCCGGGTGAGAAGATTCAAAAAGTGATCTCCGTGGGGATGCTCTCAGAGGGATGGGATGCGAAGACGGTGACGCACATTATGGGCCTTCGCGCATTCACAAGTCAATTGCTGTGTGAGCAAGTGGTAGGGCGGGGGTTGCGGAGGACATCATACGAAGTGAACAAGGAAGACGGACTGTTCGAGGCGGAGCATGTCAACATCTTCGGTGTCCCCTTCACTTTCCTACCGCACGAAGACACTGGTGAGGTCATTCCTGTCCCGCCAAAGCCGAAAACACCTATTGAACCAGATCCAAAGAAAAAGCAGTACGAAATCTCGTGGCCTAACGTCATTCGGATCGACCACATCTACAAGCCTACCCTGACTCTGGATATCAGCAGAGTGAAGCCGCTGGAACTCGATACATACGACACGCCGACGCTCGCGGAAATGGCTCCCATCGTTGAGGGTAAGCCGGACCTGTCAAAGATTTCGATGATCGATCTCGAGGACCTCGGCAAGAAGTACAGGACTCAGCGCATAATCTTCGAGACAGCAAGTGACATCTTCGACCAGATGAAATCTAACTGGGTCGGCTCAAAGGAGTTTCTGCTTGCTCAGGTAATCCGGATAGTCGAGGACTTCATCCGGTCGGAAAAGGTCCGGATTGTGCCGCCGTTGTTCAACGAGGATGATCTTAAGCGCCGTATCGTAATGACGTTGAATATGAGGAAGATTGTCCAGCACATCTGGCAGGAGATCCGGTTTGAAAACACGGACTCGATCGTGCCGATTTTCGATTCAGACTTCCCCATTCGGTCAACTGGAGATATGCGAACCTGGTACACGGGCAAGCCGTGCGAGGTCGCGCGCAAGTCACACATTAACTTCTGCGTCTTCGATAGCAAATGGGAGGCGACTGAAGCGTTTGAACTTGATCGCAATCCGAACGTCGCAGCGTGGGCGAAGAATGATCATCTGGGGTTCGAGATTGCCTACGTGTTCGACGGCGTCATCCACAAGTTCCGGCCGGATTTCCTGATTCGCCTCACCAACGGCACCCACTTGGTTCTCGAAACGAAGGGGCAAGAAACGCAACAGGATATAACGAAGCGAGAGTTTCTTGCTGAGTGGGTCGAGGCTATCAACCAGCAGGGTGGTTTCGGCAGGTGGGCATGGGCTGTTTCCTACCATCCCAAAGACGTTCAGGAAGTCATTTTGCGGCACGCCGCCGCACCTCAATGAGAAGATTGCACACAAAAAAGGAAATCGAGACATGATTGGGGAAGAAAATGGCGAAAGAATGCGGAGTCTAGCTCAACTCTCACGTGATGAAATCGGGTTAAGTGAAGAGAACGTGAAGCAGAAGATCGTAGTGCCGATGTTGGAGGCTTTGGGTCATGACAGAAAGCATCTAGACTTCGAATTCAGCAGCAAAGGAAAACGAATCGACATCTTCATCAAGGGACTGCCACGCGACTGCAAGGTAGTACTCGATACAAAAAACTACGAAGAGGACCTAGAAAGCCACATCGACCAAATAGGCACCTACGCTTTCCAGGAGGGTGCTCTTGTAGCGGTGATTGTTAACGGTGAGGAGCTTAGGATGTACTCCCCGATGAGAGGATATGCTTTTAGGGACTCATTACTCTATTCGATCCCTCGACGGACACTTGGAGAGGACGTTTCTCTGGCAATTCTCCGTCAATTCTTGGGCAGAGACAACTTAACAAGTCGCGCGACAAGAGACTTTGTGCGCTCTCGCGAACAAGAAATCGTAGACTTAAAGCAGGCAGTCGAACGTGCCCTTGGTCGGTATGACCAGCAGCGGGAAGAGCTGAGGCAAACGATCAAACAGCTGGATGCCAACAGAGCAAAGCTGGACAAAGAGATCGAGGAAACAACCAATGCTCTGAATGCAATCGATGGCTTGCAGGAGGCAGAGATATCTAACCTATATCGTGACTCGTTATTGCCATACGAAAAGGCCCAGAATCAACATTTCATTTCGCCCCTCGAACTGGAAGAACCGGGTTCTGCTGAAGCCGCACATTTTGAATCTGACTCCATCATTGAAAACGGTAGCGCGGTCCAAATAACTCTGCCACACGGGCGGGAACAGGGGGATCCGTCTTGGCGCAAGTACAACTTGATCCCCGTGTCGAAGCGTATCCGTTCGTTTTTCCCGGGATACAGGGTTTCGTTTGTTCTCGAGACAGATGTTGGGACTTTGGTTACATACGTCGTCGGCGAGAAGGGGATCGAACCCGGCGATCCGACAGGAGGGTCGTATTTTTCAGCGCAGCTTTATAGATGGTACGAGGCGCACTCACACCTGAAACCCGGTGATAAGCTGTTGGTTAGGAAGATAGCTGATCGCAAGTACCGGCTCATGATTCCATGAGGCTTTTCGCCAGCGACTTGTCGCTACCAAGGACCACTTGTTCGGAGCCGTGCACCCGAGTGAAGCACCCGGCACGCTCGCGGGCTCCGGTTCCGGCTGGCTGGCGAACCGCAAGGATGCAGTCATCACAACCGATCGAGCAGAATCAATCCGGGAGTTCAGTATATGTGTCAGGAGGCCCGCCAGAAGATTCCGCCAGAGGACGGCGGACGCACAAAACGCGGAAGCATGGCGGGCCCCGAGAGAGTCGGGGCGGGCAAGCAACTCCCTGACACCACACGATTTATGGAATCGAAAGAACTCGCACTGCACTGGATGAAGGAACAGGACGGGATTGAGAAACAGCCGGCTTCACCTATCGCGGTTTTCGGAGATTCATCTGCAGCTAGGATTTGAAAGAGGGTGCAAGAGACAGAAAGTATGTAGAACGTTTTTCGTGCCGGTTTGAAGCAACAACAGGATGCGTTCTTGCTCTGACTGACGCACTAGAAACCGAATTTGTTACCTCACTAGTTATGCGCAAGCGAAGTTACATTCCTATGGTGCGTTTTGCACCACGTCTGATCGATCGGTTAACCAGCACATAGGAGGATTGCGTGGAAAAGAAGCCGGGCTACACCTCAATTGACGAATACATCTTCTCCTTCCCCACCGATGTTCAAAAGAAGCTCACTCAACTCAGAGTGCTCATAGCACAGGTAGCGCCCAATGCGGAGGAAAAGATAAGTTATCAGATGCCTGCCTTCTACCTTCACGGCATTCTGGTCTGGTTTGCCGGGCACCCGAGTCATATTGGATTCTATCCGAGAGCGAGCGCGATCGCCAAATTCAAGCGCGAATTGTCAAGATACAAGAACGCCAAGGGATCCGTTCAATTTCCGCTGGATGAACCCTTGCCTGTTGAATTGATCAAGAGGATGGTGAGATTCAGAGTTGAGGAAAACGTCAAGAAGGGCAAGAAGAAGGTCCCGTGATTGTGCCGCAGGACGCTCTTTGGGACTTCGGACGCGACCTTTGGGACCGGCTTCCCCCGCCACGCGGGGCGCTGGCTCACTTTACGGGCGAGGAAGGTCCAAAGATTGGCTAATTGTCCCCGACTTCGTCCCGGTAAGAAAGTGCCCGCCCGAACGACCGTTCTTAGCTCTATAATCGTTTGGTCGGGCGGGCTCGCTCCATCCCGTCATGCATTGCGTGATGGGACGACAGATCGTCTAGGCGTTCGCTGCCATCTCCTCTTTGGCAAACTGGCGAGTTGGCGAATCTAAAGAAAGGCCTCAGCACGTGAAAACGTCCTGTCTTCTCCTCACCTTCCTGATTGTGGCAATCGCTTCCGCTCAGAACCCGGGCCAACACTGGTTGAGATACAAGACGCCCGAACAAGCTGGCTGGTCTTCAGAGCAACTGGCGACCGTCTGCAGGAACTCGAACGCTAATGCCGTGTTGCTTGTCCAGAACGGCAAAATCGTCTACGCATACGGCGAGTACTGGCGACGTATCAAGTGTCACTCCATGAGAAAGAGCTTTCTCAGTGCGCTCTACGGTATCTACGTCGAACGCGGAATGATCGATACCGGGAAAACAATCGCTCAACTCGGAATTACGAATACCCCGCCGCTGACTGAGGATGAGAAGCAGGCCAAAATTGTTGATCTCCTTACGTGTCGGTCAGGCATCTATCTGCGATCGGGCCAGGAGTCGGAGGAAATGGTCAGATCCCGTCCCGACCGCGGGAGTCATCCGCCAGGAACCTACTGGTATTACAATAACTGGGATTTCAACGCCCTTGGGACCATCTTCAGGAAGGTAACCGCAAGAGATATCTTCGAGGAATTCAAATCGGATATCGCGAATCCCTTGCAGATGGAAGATTTCAGGCTGATGGACGGCGTGTACGAGTTTGAACCGCCTGACACATCTCACCCAGGCTACTTGTTCAAGATGTCGGCCCGGGACGCTGCGAGGTTTGGACAGCTGTACCTGCAGAACGGCACATGGAATGGGAAACAGATCGTGCCACGCCATTGGATTGAACGATCAACGTCATCGCTTTCGAACACCTCAACGCCTGGCACAACCTACGGGTACCTTTGGTGGATCGTCGAGGACTTCCAAGGCGTCAGAATGTACGCTGCGATGGGGCATTTCGGTCAGAGAGTCTGTATCATCCCTTCACTCGATCTCGTCGTCGTTATCAATTCAGAATCGTACAGCAGTAATTCAGTACTGGACGTGGACTTCGTGCTTCCTGATCTTGTGTTGAGCTCGCGGATTGGGGACGCGGTGCCACAACCGGAGTCTATGCCGCTTGAGGAGCCTCTCCCGCTTCCGACAGCAACGATGAGCGCAGAACATCAACGCCGTTACGTTGGGGAGTATTCCGTCGATGGAACGCCGGTGACAATCTCCCAGACCGACGATGGTTTGATCCTCACGGGGTATCACTACAGCTACAAGTTCCGCCTTCTGCCTCTTTCACAGGGTCTGTTCCACGTTGAAGATATCGATCTGCTCCTTTACTTCGGCCTTGATCGCAGGGGATTGGCCACAAAGCTTGAAATTCACAAATCGGAAGCCACGCAGGATCTCTATCGTTTGATCATGGAAAGAGGAATGGAGGCCGCATCGAAGGAATTCCCATCCTTCAAGGGGCGATTGCGGCACAAGGAAGAACTCGAGTTCCTCTGCGTCCAGCTGGCAAGAAAGGGTATTCCGATTGTTGCACTGAGGAAGCTCAACGCAGCCTGTTTTCCCTATTCCTACAAAGCCCAGAGCGACCTTAAGAATGAACTGCTCAAGGCGGGAGACCTGAACGCTGCAGCACGAGTCTTCCGCCAACTGCTTGACTCGCTTCAGGGACACAAGCTCACGAATACGAAAACAGAATGGTACGCAACCATCTTGAGAGCTCTCGCGTCAGAGCCACTCCTCACCGAGGCAGAAGAGGGTACATTCGCTGGAGACTATGGATACAGGCACGTCGTGGCGGAGGAAGGCACGTTATACTATCACACAGGCAATCGTGCGACGAAGCGAAAGCTCCACAAGATATCCGACAAGAGATTTGCGATTGACGGCACGTATAACATGTATATCGAATTCGGGCAAGATGAAACTGGCGCCGTGAACAGAATCATAGGTCATTATTACAGAGACAGCTTCGATGAGACGTACCGCACGAAGTAGTAGCCGGTGGCGACACAATTCATTGGAGCTTGTTTGGCATATCTGGCTGCTGAATCAAAGGGAACACGACACCGAACAAATCAAACCACAACGCTCCCGTTATCATAGGAGACAGTTGAGGCGGCTCCATTGTGGGCTCGTTTCCACGGTCCTCGGGGTGGAGCGATGCGACGCAGAACGTTTCGACGCAGAAGCGACGGAACTAGAGAATATGCGGGGAGGCTAGCCTTTCCCTGTCAGACAAGCGCCAATCTGCGGTACGACAGACATTCCTGCCTTTCCATTCCTGGGCAACCATTGCCGGGACAAGCAGGAATGCTTGTCCACCGAGGTGCCCTCCTTGGAGAATTGATCTCGATGACCCATCCTGTCATTCGGAAGTGATTGGCGTGGGTTTTGGAGATTCTCTGAACTACGTACCTCATCCCGACATCGAGGACATATGCCCGAACTACCTGATCTCACCATCTACATCGAGAGCCTTCAGCCGAGGGTTGGAGGACGGACACTCGAGGACGTGCGCATCGCGAGCCCGTTCATCCTCCGCACGGTTGAGCCGGACATTCGGGAAGCGAAAGGAAAAAAGGTTAAGGCTCTCCACCGTGTCGGCAAGCGAATCGTCTTCGAGCTTGAGGACGATCTCTTTCTTGTCGTCCATCTGATGATCGCGGGACGGTTTCACTGGAAGAAGCCGAACGCAAGCGTCCCGAAAAAGCTCGGCCACGCGGCCTTCGACTTCCCCACCGGGACGCTTCTCCTCACCGAAGCCAGCACGAAGAAGCGAGCATCCCTTCATCTCGTCCGAGGCAGATCAAGCCTTGCACAGTTCGACCGGGGGGGGCTGGAGGTCCTCGATTGCAGCCTGGAGTCATTCGGTGAGGCCCTCACCAGAGAGAACCACACGGTCAAGCGAGCACTGATAGATCCTCGACTGTTCAGCGCCATCGGAAATGCATATTCCGACGAGATCCTGCACAGGGCACGCCTCTCTCCCTTGAAGCTCAGCCGCCAGCTCACGGAAGAAGAAATCGAGCGGCTCCACTGCGCCACGAACTCGATCCTCCACGAATGGATCGAGCGGCTTCGCGCGGAGACCGGAAGCGACTTCCCTGAGAAAGTCACTGCATTTCACAAGGAAATGGCGGTGCACGGGCGCTTCGGCAAGCCGTGCCCTGTCTGCGGCGCGAAGGTCCAGAGGATCGTTTACGCGGAGAACGAGTGCAACTATTGCCCCCGCTGCCAGACGGGAGGCAAGCTGCTGTCGGACAGGTCCCTCGCCCGCCTGCTCAAAGAGGACTGGCCTAAGACCATCGATGATTTGGAATCTCTCGAATCGAAGAGATCGGCAAGCAACATCGCTCCCTGATCGACTGTTCCCCTTCCTGCTCTCCCGATTTTTTCCTATACTTGTTTCATATTTTTCTCCGGCTGCTTTCTTTCGCACAGCCATATCATCTTGCCTGAGGCCACCATGCGACCAAAGTCCATCGGTTTCATCATCGGCTTACTTGTCTTCCTCGTCATCCTTCTTCTGCCGACGTTCGGGACGCTCCAGACTGCAGCGGCGGAGCTCGCGAAGAGCGGGCCGATCACTGTCGACCCGGCCGAGCTCGCAAGTTCCATGCAGATGGTCCTCGCGCTGCTGCTTCTGATGGTCATTTGGTGGGTCACGGAGGCGATCCCCTTGCCGGCGACGGCACTTCTCCCTGCAGTCATTCTCCCACTCCTCCACGTCGCGGGGGTTCAGGGCAAGGGTGCCTTCGACTTCAACATCAAGAACGTCCTGGTGAGCTATGCGAACCCCGTCATCTACCTTTTCCTGGGCGGGTTCCTGCTGGCTGCAGCGATGCAGAAGTGGAAACTCGACCGGCGCCTGACGCTGTGGATACTGACCCGGGGGAAACTGGCAAACCGACCGGGATCAATCCTTCTCGGGATGATGTCCGTGGCGGCGTTCATCTCGATGTGGATTTCGAACACCGCCACGACCGCCATGATGCTCCCGATCGGCCTGGGCATCCTGTCGTTTGTCGGGCTCAAACCGGGGGAGTCGAGATACGGCACCGCGGTGATGCTTGGCATCGCGTGGGCAGCATCGATCGGAGGGGTCGGCACGATCATCGGCACGCCGCCGAACGGCATCGCGCTCGGGATCCTGAATTCGACCTTCGCGAGCGACCCGACGTACCAGCGGATCACGTTTCTCGATTGGATGAAGTTCGGCGTCCCGTATGTCCTCGTCTACGTCCCCTTCGCATGGTTCCTGCTCCTGAAGATGAACCGCCCGGAGATCGAGTCCATCCCCGGCGGGAAGGAGCGTCTGCTGTCGGAACGCGCGGGCCTCGGTCCGATGAGCAGCGGTGAGAAAGCGGCCGTCGGCATGTTTCTTCTCGCCATCCTCCTCTGGGTGTCGAATCCGTTCTGGGACAGCATCCTGCCGGCATGGCTCGCCAACCGATTGTCCTGGATCGACGAGTACTCCATCGGTCTGACCGTCGGGGTGATGCTCTTTTTCGTCCCGGTCGACTTCACGAAGGGCGTCTTTTTGCTCGACTGGAAGGACACGAAGTTTGTGGATTGGGGGACGCTGATTCTGTTCGGCGGCGGGATCGCCCTCTCCGATGCGCTATTCAAGACGGGGCTCGCAGCCCTGATCGCCGGCTCGTTCGTCAGCGTGCTTGGCGAGCCGTCAACGCTCGTGATGCTGTTTGCGGTCGTCCTCCTGATGGCGCTGCTGACGGAGGTAACGTCGAATACGGCGGTGACAAGCATGATGGTTCCCATCATCATTTCGATTGCGATGCGGATCGGCGAGAACCCGGTCACCCTTTCGATCGCAGCGGCCGTCGGCGCGTCCATGGCCTTTATGCTGCCGGTTGCGACGCCGCCGAACGCGCTGGTCTACGGGACGGGGTACGTGAGCATCAAGGACATGCTCAAGACCGGGGTGGTCCTGGATATGGTGGGATGGCTCGTCACGGTCGCCATCCTTGTTGTCTTCGGGGGCTGGATCTTCGGAGTGCTACGGTTCTAGAACCGTTTTGGGGACAAACAAGAATGTTTGTCCCACCGAGGAGAAACAAGAATGTTTGTCCCACCGAGGACAAACAAGAATGTTTGTCCCACCCCACGAAACTTCTAGAAGTTCAGCGCCAGCGTGGCGGTGGGGACGAACTCCACGAAACCCTCGCCGCGATTGGTCGGCACAACGTGGGCTTCGAGCTTCAGGTTATTGTTATGCTGCCACGCGGCCCAGGCTGCGTCGAGGGCGCTGAGAACATGGTTCGCAACGACAAGCGACGCCATCGTGCTCGCGACGTTGTAGAAGTCGTTCGCCTTCCCCCGCATCTTCGAGTAGTCCAGAAAGCGCTGCGAGACATTGCTCGTGACGACATCCTCGGGGGTGATGTAGCCGCCGTCATCCCACCCTGAAGCAAACTGCGGGTACTTCCCGATCAGCTCATAGTACTGCTGCTCCGGCCGATGTGGCAGCCTGTGCGTGAACCCGTTGCCAGGTACTTGCGCAACCAGATCTTCGCTGGCGTTGAGCCTGTCCCAGTCAACTCTTTGCCAGGGAGGCAAGTTCGGGGGACCCGTGACGAGGCCCGTGATCGATGTGGCGTTCGGATTGAGCTTGGTCGCATTCTGCTCAATCCATTCCGCGTAGAGGACGACGGACCAATGTGCATCGGCATAGTTCTGGAAGATGGTGGTTTGATTGTCGCCCTTCTTGGAATAGACGGCGTAGACAATCCACAGACTTGCCTCCGCGACAAGGAACCCGCCGGCGCGCCAATGACTTTCTGCGTAGTACTCGCCCGCGCCCGGTAGGACGACTGAGAACAGTCCGGCAAGAAGCGGCGATTTTCTGCCCCTCTCCGGTTCCACGATGCCGGCGGGAACTGTGTCCTTCAGCCCTATCCCCCCCATCCCTGCCAAGAGGTCGAGGCGCGGATTGCCGGTGAGCGGAAGTGCACTGGAGGACTTCGGCTGCTCCTGCCTCCGCAGCTGCCCGAACGTTTGCGGAGCCGCAATCACAAGGACAGCAAGTGCTGCGACAAGATTCTTCATCATCCCCCTCCTACCTCCCATAGTATTCTGCGTGTTTGAAGATGTTGGTCAACGGACTCAACTCGAACCCGAACAGAACGCCCACATAGAACCTCCATTCCCGACCGTAGGTGACATCCACGTTGTTGAACGTGCGGGTGAACCTGTCAAACCCGTACGCTCCGGCAAAGAAGATTCGAGTAGGGTATTGATAGAACGAGAACGCCTCGAGGCGAAGCTCGAACCCGGCATCCTTCTTCCAATCACCCACAGGCGGCGCCACGCCTTTCCCCCCTGCTAACGGGGTCCACGCATCGCCGATATCCCCAAAGACCGAGCCATACAGCTTTGTGAAATAGAATTGCAGGAAGCGGAAATTGATCGATGTCCAGAGCGGGAATCTGTACGCCGCGCTCAGCACGGCGAGATCCCTGCCGCCGAGTGAATAGTACGGATAGCCTCTCATGCCGATGAAGCCGCCTGCATAGGCGTCGAAAAAGTCGTCAATCCCTCTCTTGCGGATGCTGCTCCCCCTCGCCGAAAGCGTCAGCGTCTGCTTCGGAAAGGGCAGCTGCAGGTGCTCGGTCCACTGAAGATCCAGCCGGTGGAAGCTCGGCTTGGAATACCGGGGGACGAGCGCCCCGTTCTCAATGGTGTACTCCCCCTCCGGATTGAACTTGTTGAACTCGTAGCTGTACGTCAACGAGACCGTCCTCCCGACAGGATTGATAGACTGGTCGACCGAGGGATGGATGTTCTCGTGCGTCAGCTGCACCGTCAGTGCGTTGCCGATCAGGTAGGTATTGCGGAACGCTGGAGAGATATTGGCAGGCGGCAGAAGGAACGCACCGATGTCGGCATTGTAGCGGCTCAGCGCGTAACCGACCTGGAGCTGCGTGTGGTCGTCGATCATCTTCTGCCTCAAGCTCACGTCGAACTCAAAAAGATCGTAGGTCACGTCGGTTTGGATCAGGTAGCTGCGATCGGTCACAATGGGGAACGAGACGCCCGTCTTCCGCGAGATGTTGTACAATTCGAGTGAGAGCGTCGGCGCAAGTCCAAGCTGATAGAACGGGGGGATCGGATCCCGATACTCGAAGATCACAAACAGATCGCGCTCGAGTTGGCGGTTGATCACAGCGCCGCCGAACAGGGAGAGTTTATCGAGCATATCGCTCGACGAGAAATAGATCCCGGGCCGGATGACGTCGAGGCCCTTGTTCCGCGGGTTGTAGTTGTCGACGCGGAGCACCGGGATAATGGAAAGGCTGGTGAAGGCGTTCTTGTACGGTTTCGGATCCGGAACCGGGGGAAGGGAGCCGGAAGATGGTGCTGTGCCCGCCGCGTCTGATGCGACGGCTGCGATGGCCGCAACTCCTGAAGTCAGTCTGCTCGATTCGACCCTGGGTGCTGCAGTCGGCGCTTCGGGCGATCGAGTTCCACCGGCGATCTGTTGAGACCGCTCGAGGAAGGCGATCTTGTATCCGGATGAGGTATAGCTGGCGAACGCCAGATCGCCGGCCGAGTCGGCAGTCGGCAAGAACGCACCTCCCAGCACGTTTGTCACTCGGCGCTTGGCTCCTGTCTGAAGGTCGAGCTCGTAGATATTGTAGATCCCCGTCTCATCGCTGGCATAGAAGAGCGATTTGCCGTCCCGGGAAAAGGACGGGTCCCTGGCGCCCGGACCCGACACGAGGACCTGAAAACCCTTTCCATCTTCATCGATCATCGCCACAGATTGTCTGTCACCGGCGGAATACCCGAACGCGATTTTCGATCCGTCCGGAGACCATACCGGCGTATAGACCTGTTCACCGTTGGCAAAGTCTGTCACCCGCCGAACATTCCTCCCTATTGAATCTGCAACGCCGATGTTGAGCGTTCCATCGCTGCCGTACGCGAAAACGAGCTTCGTCCCATCTGCAGAGATCTTGGGATTCCACGCCCGCAAGCTTCGCGTAAGGCGCTCCTCTTCCTCATTCACCAGGTCATAGCGATAGAGATCGGAGAGCTTTGCGAAGAACTTGTTGCGGCGCCCTAGCTTGGAGTAGTAGAGATATCGACCGTCGGATGAAAACGAGAGTGTCGAGCGGGCCACCAGGCCGAGCTCCTTGGCAGTCTTTGTCTGGAAGTCGTAGAGGTACACCGAGCTCAGGGCGAAATAGTCCTCCCCTTTGTTGGTGACGTAGGCGAGCTTCTTCCCGTCCGGGGTGAACTCCGGGTAGAAATTGCCGAAGCCCTCCTTTTCGATCATCTCCCCCTCAACCCGATTTGCCGAGATAGCGGCTGCGAGTTTCTTGTAATGTTCGGTCTTGGCTTTCTTCCACTCCTGATACAGCTCCTCTCCGGATTTCCCCAACACTGCGGAGATGGCGCCGTCGATCGTGACGCGCGGCAGACTGCTCAGGGCACGAGAGATCTCGTCCAGTTTGTCGATGCCATAGGTGTCCGCAATGTACTGGACGATCGAGAATCCCGCGTTGTACGATGATTCGTTGCCGAGACTTGTTTTGCCGAAGACCCCCATTTCCTCCCACGTCAGCGGGTTGCCGGCCAGCATATACATCCGCAGGATCATGTCCCGGTGCGAATCCCAGTAGTCATAGCGGAATCTCGGATAGTTGTATTGCGCCACTCCTTCGGCGAACCAGCTGGGGACGACGAACGCCGACAACGGGTACGATACGATCACGTTCGGATAACCGTAGAGAACGTCGGTGCGCCGTTCCGCCTCGTAGCCCAGCCACTGAAAGTAGATCGCCGGGACCGTGCGCCCAAGCTTCATCGTCGTCTGGATCTGAATGATGTGGGTGAACTCGTGCGCCACCACATCCTGGAGCCACGGGTGCGTCCCCCTCAGCTCGAAATCGAGCGCCGGTGCCCAGATCTCGACCTTGTTGTCATAGAAGTACGCGGCGCCGTTCGAGTAGTCGTCATGATCGCGGATGACGAACGTCACCTTCTGATCGGGCTCGTGTTGATAGAGCTTGGTAATGGGGCCGTAGACCTGCTCAGCGATGGACGCAACCTCGCGGGCGCTGCGTTCCTCCCCACTGTGAAAGTCGATCAGGAAGTGAGGGGTTTCAATTGTCTGCCAGGTCAGATCGGGACGCGGGTAGTCAGCATCCTGCGCAGCGACGAAGGACCGGAGAACGAGGACTGAGACTGTTATGAGAGAGACTCTGCGCACCGTCAATGCCTATAATTTGAAATCGAGGTACGTGATCTGGTCCTTGGTCAACAACACGGACGCGTAACGGCTCGGCTGCAGCCTGAATTCCAGGACCATGTAGGGCGTGATTTGATAGTTCCCGAGGTATCTGGAGCTGTCAGCCGAATAGAGAGGAACCGGATAGAAATCCACCGGCAGATATTGATCCGGAATGATGTAGTGACCGGACGTGTCCGTTGTCGCGACGACATTTCCGCTGACAACGACGGGATAAGACATCTTCGTTTGACCGCCGACGATGTACTCAACTGTGTAAGCGCCGCTGGGAACCGGGTTGCCAAAGGCATCCTTCTTGTCCCAGTCGATCTCCAAGTCTCCCTCTTCAGGAGGTCTGCCTTGAAACAACGTGAGCAACGGTCTGTTACCGCTGTCGAAAACGGTCACGCGGACGATCGCAGAAGGATCGCTCGCCCGGAATATCTTCGACGGCGGCGGCCCCGTGTCCACAAGCTCGTAGTCATAGTAGAGCGCGATCGGCAACCCGCGGACGGGGTTGCCCAGTCTATCCAGCACAAACCCCTGGATCTGATATCCGGTCGTCGTGACTGGTTCAGCAGCAGGTGGGATCTCCCGCTCGCACGCCTCCATCAGCAGGAGACAGAGGGCAGGGGGGACCAATGTCCAGGACGGGCGCACGACCGAGACCTCTACTTCACCACCGCAATCTTGATGATCGCCACCTGACTGCGACTCGCGCCGCTCGCCTCGATGCGCGCAAGATAGACGCCGCTCTGGACGTTGGAAACGTCCCACATTACTTCTCCATCGACACCCCCGACGGACTGCGCCTGGAGCTCGGCGACCTTCACGCCAGAGAGATCGAAGATCTTGATCCGGATGGCTGCATCGTCCGGAGTATAGTACCGGATCCGCGTCGTTGAGCCGTACACCGGATTCGGCCAGTTGTACACCCGCGACGCAGGAAGGAATTCGGAGGGTGGAGAGCTCGGTGCGATCCCCGAGCCGTCGTAACCCGCATGACCGGCGTCCCTGAGGAACTGCGACCAGGTGATCGTCCCGGCTGTATACGTCGCATTCAGCTCAACCGCCTGAAGCGAGCCGGGCTGCGTCACGCCGACGATCCCGATCTTGCCCGCGCTTGTTCGAAATAGACCGGGCAGCGTCTCGCCGGGAACCGCGTACTGGACCGGGAAGCCGTCGACCAAGCGGCCGGACCTGTCGTACGCAGCCAACTCTCCTGAAGACTCAAAGGCCAGGATATCGAGATGACCGTCCCCTGTGATGTCCCCGACCAGGGGGAGGCCGACGAACGAACGGCCTGCGATCGCAGCGACGGGAAAACCTGCCAGAACCGCTCCCGATGGATTGAGGACGTAGAGCTTCGTCCCCGTCAACAGAACCACATCCCGACCTCCGTCCACGTCCAGGGCGGCGACTCCGAGGGCCAGAATGCTGTCATCGGGAACCACATACTCATACAACTTGTCTGTAAGAATACGATTGTAGACGACAAGGTGTTTGCCCCCCTGTTGCGCAGCCGCTACGAAGTTGCCCCGGCTGGAAACGCCGCCCGCGAGCAGCCAGGGGTGAGACGAGTCACCGAGAGAGACTGATGCTTCTTCGCTAAAGAGCCTCGCCTGCGTCGCATAAAAGAGTTCCGCGGGCCTCGACAAGCTCGGCGTGGGGAGCTGGGCGATCGAAGAGATCGCATCGGAGGAGAGACTGAGTTTGCTCGTGTCCCCTGTCGTGCTTACCCGCCAGACCGAGCCATGATCTCCTCCAAGGATGATCGACCGTGCCGGTGAGACATCAGCAAACATTGGGGCTGTCGTAACGCGATCCCCCAGGGGCACAACGAGTGTCCGGACAGTATCGATCACACCGTCTCCATTGGTATCCCCGACGGTCCAGATATACAAGGTGCTGTCCTGAGCTCCGGCGATCATCGTACTGCCGGCCCCCAGGTCGGCTGCCGCTAAGCTGAACTCTCCTCCCTTCGCTGACAGCAGGCCAGCCGGGTCTTGAGTCTTGCTGGCGCCATTGGCTTGAAACGCGTAGACACCGTTGTCGGCGCCGACGAGGATCGTCGATCCGAGGATGGTCGGTGGAGTTGTCGTACCGGCGGAAGCGAGGGTGCGTGCAAATGCCTGGATGCGCTGGATCTTGTCATTACCGATCTGGACGGTGAGCGTCATCCTCGGCGCGCGTGCGCTGAAATCCTTGATCGTCACCAGGCTGCTGGCGCCATCGTAGGAATTGCTGTTGGGATACGAGCTCTTGTCGAAGACGTTCTTGTAGATCGTCGCGGGATTTCCGTTGAACCAGCAGTCGAGCGGAGAGCCGAATTCATCCCCGTACGTGAGCGGCTGACCGATGTCGATTGATCCGTCCGCCTCTTCCAGATCGACGCCGCGATGAGTTGGATCCGCATTGACCGTGTTGTCCTGTTGTCCGCGTGCGATGACATTCTCGTCAATATGCCAGATCAGGATGCCTCCCCCGATGACTTCATTTCCCTGGCCGGTGATACCGGGAATGGCCCAGTCAAAATCCTCCACGTCGATCACCGATCCGGAAACACTGCTGATGTTGTTGAGGTTGAATCCTCCCTCGTCGGCTGGGAAATACTGGGTGATGGTGGAATTTGCCTTCCGGATCGTCAGGCGCTGCCCGTTCCCCTGCGGATCGCGGCTGCGATTCTCGATCAGGAAATACTCACGGTCATTGATCGGGACCTTGTAGATCGAGTCCTGCCCGACGTTCGTCAACCCGACAGCCGGTACCGAGATCGTGGAAGTCCCCGGGGGCAGCGTAATGGGTGTCACCCATCCCAGGTAGGCTTTCTCCCACGCGCTCGGCTCGGGAGGAAACAACCCTGCGTAGAAATAGATCGACGCGGCGACATCCATCAATCCGAAATCGCCGATCCCAGACCAGCCTCCCTGGGTGTCAAAGAGATCCGGAAGTCCGAGGAAACTGCCGAAGGAGTTCGTGAGCAGACCGTTGATGCTCCCCTGAATGGTGTCGACGGTGCTCCCGGTGTAAATGAATCTCGTCTCCGTTTCCGGGAGGACCATCGTGTTCGTAATGTTGAAGCTCCCGTTGTTCACCGGGACGCCGTTGAAGTCCGGATTGTTGAGGTAGCTGCGCAGCGTCTTCAGGTTCAGCGTGAGGGAGGGAATGTCATTCGGCGTCGGGTCGTACCCCAACAGCCCGACGACATCGACATCCCTGCCAACGCCCGCGTGGAACAGCGCAAACGCGTCGTACTTGGAGAATTGGGTGGAAGGATAGAGCGAATCGGCGGTGCGCCAGCTGTCGACGACAAGGTTGGCGAGCCTGCTGTTGTCGTTCGATCCCTTCGGAGGCGAGTAAGCCGACATCGGGTTCGGCAGCGTGATCACCTGCCCAAAGACCTCTCCCTTCACATTCATCTTCCCGTTGGAAACCTTCCGGAAGTAGTTGGAGAGAAAGAGAAGCTTGTAAGCGAAATAGGCCGAGTCATGCGGCGGCGGATCGATCATATACCACGTCCTCGAGGTATCGGTCTGGAATTGGCCCGTTCCGGTCGTCTGCGGGTCGGTGTCGGCCTGGAAATTGACCATCAGACCGAGGACGCGGATGGTATCGGCGGATTGGGCCCGCGGGGAGATCACCTGCTGTGATGGCAGTGCAGCAATCTGCCGCGTGAGCCGGACCGAACGGATGGGCCGGGAAGCCTTCAGCGCAGATGCCGGTCGGTCGAGCCGCGCCGAGCGGGCCGGATTCGATTGGCCCGCGCGTTCTTGCGCGGCGACTGGGACAAAACAAATGAGAAGCCAGAAGAAGAGTCGACGTGTCAGCATAGATCTCCGGGTTGATCACAGAACAACGCACCACTGCCGAGTCGGCCGCACTGTGCAGCGAATCGGCACCTCTTGGAACCTACGAGGCCCCTCCCCAGGAGATCAAGAGCGTGAAGCGCAGAGTCTCACCGAGCGGATGTTGCTCCTCGAACGTGCTGATGTAGCTGAAGTCGAAGCCGTAGATGTCGTAGCGAATGCCGGCGCCGAACGTCAGGAATTTCCGGTTGCCGTACTGCGGATCCTCGTAGAAGAATCCGGACCGCAACCCGACCCTCCAACCCTGACCGTACCAGTATTCCAGGCCGGCGCCAGTCACAAACTCACGCAGTTCCTCCCGGAGAGACTTGTCCGTCCAGGAAGTGACAATCGCCTTGTAGAACGGGTCGCTTGTCCCATCCGCCCTCTTCCGTACCATCAGCTTGCTGACGTCGAGAATGGCGGTGAGGTTGTTGTAGTCACTCTTGATGATCTTGTATGCCAATCCGAGGCGGAAGTTGGTCGGGAGCGGATCGGCCTGCGCTTTGTCGATGTACGTCAGGGCCGGTCCGAGGTTGGAGATATTCAAGCCGACGCTGAAGTGGTCTCCGATATCGAGGCCGGTGAGCGGAATCTCGAGCGTTCGCGGCCTGTAGAGTAGCCCGAAATCAAAGCTGAAACCGGACGCGATGCCGCGGCCTTGTTCCTCGGCCGTTCCGAACGGCGCGAGACGGCTGTGAATGAAGCGGGCGTTGACGCCGAGCCCTAAGTCCTCCGAGAGCTTCGTTGCATAGCCCACCGTAATCGCGAATTCGTATGCCTTGAACTCTTCCAGCGGCGTCGGGTCGATCTCCGTCCGCGTGAAGGTCCCGAGGTTGAGGTACGTGATGCTCGCGGCCAGCGTCCCGTCGATCTGGGGCATGTCACGCCGGTACACCAGATAATCGATGAACAAATCAGGGAGATTGAATTGCGGCAGCCAGTTCGCGTGGGAGATGCTGATCTCCTGCCCCTGCTGAAAGGCGAGGCCGGCCGGATTCCAGTACAGCGCCGATGCGTCATCTGCCAACCCTGCACCGGCTTCACCCATGCCGCTCGCCCGAGAATTCGGCGCGATCAAAAGAAACGGCACCGCCGATGTGGACACCTGACATTGAGCAGTTTCAACGGCTACAATCAGCACCAACAGCACAAACCCACAAAGTTGCTTCGCCATGACAGACTTCCTCCTACAAAAGTAACCTATCCGACACACGAACTGTCGGCGTGAATAAAATAGCTCATTTTGCTCTGATTTTCAACAACCCACCATCTTCCTGCCAAACACGCTCTCTCTCTAGGCTTTTTGACATCTATCGAAGCACCGCCAACTTCCCCAACACCTCGGAAGTCGAGCCGCCGTCCAGCGATTTCGCGATCACTTTGTAGAGATAAACGCCGTTGGCGAGCTCGTTGCCGTCACGATCACGACCGTCCCACGGGATCTCGACGAAACGGTCGATGATCGACGGTGTCTCGATCGACTGAATGAGCCTGCCGGCCACCGTGTAGATCTTGATCTGGACGTCGATCGGATCGACGGAAGTCCGCTGAAACGTGAACGTCGTCGATCGGCCGAACGGATTCGGAACGTTGAAGACTTCGTAGATCGCCAGCTGCGACCCGGCGCGGACTTCGAAGAACGTCTCGGTGCTCGACGAATTGTTGTAGATATCCCACGCCTTGACCGACAGCGTGTGCCGACCCTCCGGCAGACTGCTGAACTGATAGCGGACCTGTCCGCTTTGGTAGGTGTCGAGATTGCCGCGGTAGAAGTTGGTCAGGTCGATCAATCGCGGAGAATTGTCGAGCGTCGCCTGCAAGCTGTGCCCGATGCCCGCGGTCGACGTATTGATGCCGCTTGGATCCGTCAGATCGACGATCAACAGCGCATCCGGCTTCACCACATCCCCCGGGCGAAATGCGTCGTCCTCCAAGTGGATTGCGATCTGCGGCCCGACCGTGTCGGCGCTCACCGGAGCGCTCCCGGCGATCGAAATGCTCTCACTGTACCCGCTCGCATCGGTCGAATCGCTCCAGGCGTAGAGAGAAATCCGGGAACGGGCGTCGGCATAGGAAACATCCTTGGGAATGGGAAACGTCCCCTGGTAGATGCCACTTTGCACGGAGACCTCCCCGCGATAGATGAGGCTGCCGGAGACGTAAAATGAGAAATTGTCCCAGCTCGGATCCGGAACAACGACCTTCTGTTTCGCATCGTACGCCTCGATGAGCGCGCGGCCGGTAAAGCCGTTCAGCGCCGTCCCGCTTGCCGGCTCCACCCTACCCTTCACCGTCACCTTCTGAAGCGCGGCAACACTGATGAGCCGGATCGCGTCCTGTCCGTTGATGCTGTCGACCGTGGCGATCTCCCGAGGGATCGCCAGCCTCATCGTCGGATCAGCCAGAAGGTGATGCTTTTGATCGTTCGTGAGATAGTGGATCTGCTTCGTTTCATACATCGCGTCCCCGAGCCGGACGGGGCGGCCCTGGTCATCGCGCTGGGAGAGAAGATACGTGTGGAGAGTCTGATTGAGGCTCGCGTTTTCGCCGGAATAGACAACCCGATCCGCCGTCACGACACCGATCGCTCCTCGGTTCGGCATGATGATCAATTGTTCTCCCGCGCTCACGCTCGACGGATAATCATATCGGGCATAGTCGCACGTTGCGGCAACGCAGAGAAAGAGTCTTCCGGTGTTGGCGATCTTGACGAAGTCCTCATCATCTGCAAAGACTTTTTCGTGCGCCCATTGGTCGGTGTTCCCGTGGCCGGTCCAATTGAGGATCAGCGTGCCGCGGTTGATGGCATCAACGATCGCCTGGTTGGCCGTCGGCATGCGCCTGCCGGTCGAGGTAATCACGGCCGGATACTGGATGAGGTAGGTCTTGTCCTTTTGAAAACTATTGGGCGTGTACGTCTCGGCCAACTGATCCGATTGATACGTATGGGTAGACCCGTCGTCCCCGGTTGAGGTCAGACCGTCGTCTGCAGCGAAGGTAATGCGGTCCCTCCACGAATCGAACGGCGCCGACGCCTCGTAGGCGATGATCTTGTCAACAACGTCCTTGGCCTCCTGGAGCGAATGGACCGGGAGGCGGCCGGTCGGCAGGGAAATGCGCGGCGAAGCCGGATCGAGCATCACGTAGTAATCGTCGCTGGCAAGCGTCTGGATCTGATCGTTCGACTCGAGACTTTCGTACGGCGGGACCCAGTTCGTTACTTGGTACTTGACCTTCTTGTAGTCATAACTGCCGGCACCGAAGAGCAAGACGTACTGCAGCGAGTCCGACCAGTTCCTCTGAGCGTACTTTAGGAAGTCCCGAATCGCGATGGGGTCCAGCATCCCGACGGAGAACTCGTTGAAGATTTGATCGGTGGTGACGACGACGGTCTTGAGCGCGTCATGCTGCTCCCGGTACGTCCCGAGGCGTTCCGCCTCGCTCACAAAGTCCGGGGGTGAGATGATGACAAACGCCGCGGCGTTCGAGGTGCCATGAAGATTCGAATTGCTGATCCGCTTGACGTTCCCCGGCGTCATGAATCCCTTGGGGCCGACAACGGCGTACTCCCGCACCGATCCGGTGGCCTGTGCAGCCTGAAACTTGCACACAGATGCGTTGGCTGGGTCGGGGGTCAGGTTCGTGATCTGCCTGACGTCGTCGTGCTTCGTCACATCGAACGCGTAGACGTCCCGTGAAGAGAGTTTCGAGATCGTGTACTCGGCCGTGGCGCTCGTGTCCGGTCCCGTGAAGAGCAGAAAATCGTCGTTGGCCTCGAACCGTCTGCAATAGAGAATCTCAAACCAGTCGAGCCAGCCATCCGCAGCGCTGTTGCTCGTCACGAATTGAATCCGCAGGACGCTCCGGTCGTTCGGAAGATCACCCGTCCGCTCAAAAGTCTGCACAGGTGCTCGATACGTCCATGGAGCGAAGTCGGCAGGCTTGAGATCCGTGACACCGGTCGAGACTGAGCCCAGATTCTGATTGTTCTCCTGCACGCTGAAGGCGTCGTAGGTCGATGATCGGCTCGCGAATACGAATCGATAGATCACCGGCTTCGTCATGACGACTCCTGGCACGCTGGTCACAAAGACGTTCACGCTCTTTGCGACATTGAAAAGCTCGCCGAGCCACTGCCGGCCCGAATTGACGTCGTTCACCAGCTCATCCTCCGTGAACGCCTTGTCCTGAAAATCGGGCGGCTGGTACACACCCGGGTCATTTGTGGATGGGAGCGCGGCCATATCCTTCCCTCGTCCCGAACCGCCGAAGGTGATAAAGTAGTTGCTCGTCTCCGTGTAGTGATCGATGTAATGATGGAAGGTCTTGCCGATGGGATCATACTTCCACCCTCTCGTGGACTTCCCGTTGAACAGGATGAAATCCTCGGGGTCCAGCACCCCATTTCCGTTCTTGTCGACGACGAGGCGAGGTACCTCCACCAGGCCGTTCGGTCTCGGGGCCCCGAGAGCCTCGGGCAGCTCCTGCCCGCCGTTGCCGAAGATCCTGATGGAGTTGATGTTGCCGATGGCACTGAGCTGGATATTTGCCTGCGCAAAGAAACTCTGGTCCAGTTTGTAGATACCGGTTGCCTTCACCTCCATCTTATACCATTCCCCCTGAGCCAGGGGCGAATCCGCCGAGTCCACCGCCCTCTTCTCGAGTCGCTGAGCGCCGGATTTGAATGCGTTCGAGGGGAACTGGTTCTTCAGAAAGAGCGAGCCCGTCCGAACGGCTTGGCCGGGCGGGCCCGGCAGGGCTGATGCCGCCCCGCCCGCAAATTCTATCCTCACGACGATCCGGCTGTAGATCCTGGCCACGCCCGTGGCAGGCGAAACCTGGACAGGATACATTTTCAGCGTTCCGAGGATCAACCCTCTTGATTCGCCGACGTCCGCCAGCTGGGCGATCGTCTTGGGCAAGAACCCGGCCGACAGGAATTCCTCCCGCAGCGGAACGTTAACGGCGACCGCGCCGAACTCCTTGTCCCGCTGATACTTTGGATGTGCTGCGATCCTGACGCCCGTTACCTCCTTGAAATCCGAAGCCACCACCTCGAGGGTGTATTGGCGGGTCGGCAGATTTACAAGAGCAGCTCGATATGAAACGATCGGCGAGCCCTCTTTGCCCGGCTCGGGGATCGCGCCCCGGAAATCAAACCGGGTGTACCTCCTTCCATCGTTCGCCACGACCTGACGGGCCGAGACGCTCGCGGTGAATTCGATGACCAGCGAGCGCGCATCCTCGCTGAGGACGCGCACATCGGGACCGGGCTGCGCCCAGACAAAGGGCGCCGCCAGAAGAATCGCTGAGATGGTGGAGATCCGTTTCATCGAAAAATAAAAAAGCCGAACGAGGCACGAAGACGTTTTCTCATTCGGCTAAACTTTGGAGCCGGAGCGACACCGAACTTGAAAAAGGTTTGTCGTACCTCAGATTACAGCACGCTGAACAATTGAGCTAGGTACGCTCGTTCAGATGACAACCTTTAACAAATCCCGATACTGCGCTCCGTGTTTTGAACATTCAACTGCTGAAAAGATACTCATTCGGTCCACAAGAGTCAAGAGGTTTCTCCCGAGCCCGCAGGCCTGTCTATCAACGATTTTCTCGTAGAGAAGATTCCGTAAACATCAGGTGCCGCCGGGATGCATCACCTCATTTCTTATTGATGAACTTCCACCTGAGGAAGCATCCCCGGAAGCCGGATCCCGAGCATTCGTCTGCGGAGGTGGCGCCACCATGTCTATCGTCGACGGAAGAATGTCCCTCGGAAAGCCGCGAGATCGAGTGCTTGGCTGATGGTTGAGGGCTTCGACAGTCCGAGGTTTGATGGAGCGTCATTGCTCGGGGTACGAGCAAGAGCTGAAGGCGCGGTTTTTTTGATTGCGTATGTGACGAATTTTGGGTAAATTTGTTCGGTTTTGTCAATTTTCAGCCGGAGTTCAATGAACAGACCGCTCAACGTTCTTTTTCTCTCCAGCGAAGTCGACCCATTTGCAAAAACGGGAGGCCTCGCAGATGTCTCGAGCGCACTCCCGCACGCCATCAAAGAGCTGGGGCATGAAATCCGAATCTTGATGCCCCGCTACAGGTTCATCAGCGAACGCAGGTTCAAGCTTCACGATATCATCCGGCTGAAGGAAATCCCCGTCCCCGTGGGGAAGGACAACCACATCGGGAACGTCAAGTCCTCCTTCATCAGCAACCTCAAGGAAAAGGTTCAGGTTTACTTCCTCGACAATCCGACTTATTTCGGCAGGGACGGCATCTATCAGAGTCCCGTTGGAAGGAAGGACTACAAGGACAACGATGAGCGGTTCATCTTTTTCTGCCGGGGCGTCCTGGAGACGTTGAAGAGACTCGGCTGGCAGCCCGACATTATTCACTGCAACGACTGGCAGACCGGAATTGTGCCGGCATACATCAAGACCCTGTACAGTGCGGATGATTTCTTCAAGCCGATCAAGACCGTGTTCACCATCCACAACATGGCCTATCAAGGGTCCTTCCCAGCTGATACCTTCGAAAAGACCGGTCTTCCCAAGGAGCTCTTCCGCGCCGATGGTGTGGAGGCATACGGGAAATTCAATTTCCTGAAAACGGCGCTTTCGTTCGCAGATGCAATCACGACCGTGAGCCAGCGATACGCGACGGAGATTTCCAGTTCGGATGAGTACGGCGCGGGGCTCAGCGGCCTGCTCGCGAGGCGGAAGAAGGACCTCCATGGTATTCTCAACGGGATCGACTACAACGTCTGGAATCCCGCGTCCGATGAGTTGATCTACCGGAAGTACGATGCGAAGTCGCTTGACGCCAAGCTCGACAACAAGCACTCCCTCCTCACAAGGTTCAACCTCCCGTTCAAGGGGACGACGCCGGTAATCGGAGCGATCTCCAGGCTGGTGCCGCAAAAGGGATTCGATCTTGTGCTGGAGATCTTCGACGAGATGATGAAGCTGAACGTGCAGTTCGTCTTGCTCGGGGATGGTGACAAAACGACGGAGCGAGCGTTCGACGCGATCCAGAAGAAATATCCCGATTGTGCGGGTTCCTTCTTCGGGTTCGACAAAGAGCTTGCCCACCTCATCGAGGCCGGCAGCGACCTCTTTCTCATGCCATCAAAGTATGAGCCGTGCGGGTTGAACCAGATGTACAGCATGCGGTACGGGACGATCCCCGTGGTCCGGGCAACCGGCGGCCTTGATGACACGGTCGAGGATTATGTGGGAAATGGAAAAGGGACGGGCTTCAAGTTTGAGAAGTATGACTCCAAGGAGCTGCTGAAAGCGATCCAGCACGCACTCAAGGTGTACCAGCAGCCGGAGGAGTGGAAAAAACTGATGCGGAACGGAATGGCGAAGGACTTTTCGTGGGAACATTCCGCGAAACTCTACGTCAATCTCTACAAAGAACTTCTAAGACAGTAGCGGCGTGAAGGTCGAACAGGTCGGAATCTTCTTTGACCGCGATGGCACCCTGAACACTGAGGTGGATTTTCTTTCCCGACCGGAGGAGCTTGAGCTGATCCCTCACGCCGCCCGGGCGATACGTGAAGCGAATGAATTCGGAGTCAGAGTTTTCATCATAACGAACCAATCTGGTATTGCTCGCGGCTTGTTCACGGAAGCGGATCTTGCGGCTGTGCACGAGCGTCTTCTGTCGCTTCTGGCTCGAGAAGGTGCGCACGTTGACGGCATCTATTTCTGCCCTCACCACCCCGACTACGGAACCCCGCGGTACAGGAAGCTCTGCAGCTGTCGAAAACCAAAGCCCGGAATGCTGAGGATAGCGGTGAAGGAGCACGCCGTCCGCTTGCGAGATTCATTTGTGATCGGCGATCGGTGCGTCGATATGGAAGCGGGAAAAGCCGTCGGCTGTGGGACAGCGCTGGTGCTGACGGGATACGGCTCTGTGGAACACGACGAGTGTTTGGAGAACGGGAAGGTTGATTTTGTTGCAAGAGATGCGTTCGAAGCATGGCGCCACGTCAAGGGAACGCTGGCTGGCCGCCTGCGCTCGAAATCACACTGAAGCTATCGAAAAAGGATGTTGACTTGAGACAGCGATTACCCCTACTACTTATTCAGGCTTTGCTCGCTGTGACACTGATCCAGTGCAGCGAAGATCCGAACCCCGTCGGCGCAGGATTGCTCCCCGCTTCGGATTTCCTGCGGCTCGATACTGTGTCGGTCACGGCGACGGGAAGCTACAGTCAAGCCTCCATCCCGCTGGGCACCTCCTCCCGCCTTCTGATCGGGAATACGCCGGAGATCGAGTCATGGGCAGTCCTGCGGTTCGGCCCGATACCAGACTCCATCCTTTTCCTCCCGATGGTGAGCGCCGAAGTCAACCTGCGCACCGTTTACCATTTCGGCGATTCGCTTGCTCCTTTTTCGGTCGACGTTCATCAAGTGTTGCAGAACTGGGGGACAGACTCCCTCACGATCGATTCAATAAAAGCCCCCGGCTTCTACGATGCTGCATCCCTCCCGCAGGCGTCGTTCTCATCGGTCGGCGACACGGCGACGATCAGCATACCCGTTGACACGACAATCGTGCGCTCCTGGGGGACGGCCAGCGACACTGCCCTCACCAATTTCGGTCTCCTCTTGCGCCCGACGAACGCAAACGTCATCAAGGGCTTTGCGCCCTTCACTGCTTCGAACCAGACGCAACTGCCCCAGCTCCTGATGAGGTTTCAGGACACAGCCGGCAATATCGACACGGCGATTATTAAAACCGGCACTTACAGGTATGTGGCGAGACTGGGGAATACGAGTTGGGCTTCGGATAGCGTGCGCATCCATGTCCGAAACGGGGTAGCCTTCCGCGGATTTGTCGCCTTTGACGTCAGCTCAATCCCTCTCCATGCAGCAATTCACAAAGCGACTCTTCAGCTAACGCTGGACCCGACACAGTCGGAGTTCAACAGTTTTACCGTCGACTCCACGCTCAGCATTTTTATCGCCAGTGACGGGACGGTCGTCAATTCCATCAACGAGATCGGTGAGCCGCAGCAGATGGGCGACCGCCGCATCTACGCGTCCCCCGTCGGACAGATCGTGCAGCGGTGGGTTCGCGGGGCCTCACTGGAGAAGATCGCCATCGCAGGATACGGGGAATCCAACGCTGTGGATCTGTTTGTGTTCTACGGTGCGGCAGCTTCACCGGCCCTAAAGCCGAAACTCACGATCATTTATTCTTTGATACAGTAGTGCCATGAAGAAGGTTGACAGATCCATCTTGATCGCGCTCCCGATCCTCGGCGTCCTGCTCGTGGGGGGTCTCTCGCCGACCTACGCCAGCGGCCCGACCTTTTCCCGGTTCGGCATCGGCGATCTCGTTCGCTACGGACACGGCCGGATCGACGCGATGGGCGGAGCCGGCATCGCGCTCGTCGGTGGCGGGTTCATCAACGGCTTGAACCCCGCGGGCCTGACAAAAATATCGCTGACGACGATTTCGGGCGGGTTTGCATACTCGAGCTTCTACTCGAACGACGGGGTGAATTCCAGCCGGTACAGCCGGGGGACATTCGAAGGAGTCTCGTTTGCCATTCCGATCGCAAAGAGCTTGGGGATCACCATGCTGATGGAGTCTTCCCCCTTGAGCAACGTGAGCTATTCCACCGAGCAGAAGGACACCGTCCTGACGCAGGATTTCTACGGCGCCGGTGGGTTGTCCCTGTTGAGCCTCGGCGGGTCTGTCTCTCCCCTCAAGAATCTGTCGCTTGGCCTGAAGTTCAACTACGTGTTCGGCCGCATCGAGCAAGTTGCCAAGTTCACCTTCGCGGATCCTTCATTCACCAACAGTCAGATTGATCGATCCGATTACTACTCCGGATTCACCTTTACGCTCGGCTCCGTCTACGAAGGCGTGGGAGAACTCCTCAACAGCTCCGCCCTGAAACCCTTGTCGCTCGGATTCGTCCTGACCACCCCCGCCGTTCTCTCCGTCACACACGAAAGCATCCTCACAACGAGCGCATCCACCGATACGACAGCGACCGGTTCAGGCAAGGTCAATTTGCCCCTGGCTCTCGGTGTGGGAGCGTCGTACGCGCTCTCGAGTCGCCTCACCCTGACGGGAGACCTCTCCGTCCAGAACTGGGGGAGCTCAAGGTTCTTGGGAAGCCATCCGGCGAATATACGGAACAGCACTCGAGTCGCTCTCGGCTTTGAGGCACAGCCAGTGAGAGAGGTTGGCGGCTTCTGGAGCACGGCTGCCTATCGAGCCGGAATCTATTATCATGCCACGTATTACGAGATCAACGGCCAGCCGATCGACGAGTGGTTCGTGACCGGAGGCCTGGGAATCCCGATCGGCCCGGATGCACGCTTGAACGTCGGCCTTCACGCGGGGATTCGCGGCACGACGTCGGCCAACCTCCAGCGGGATACCATCTTCCGTTTGAGCTTTTCGCTCAGCGCGAGCGAGGCATGGTTCCTGAAGATCGAGGAAGAATGAGTCCCTTGAACGAATTCTACGGTGACCTATGCTCGCCCTAGCAAGCGATCACGCCGGCTTCACTTACAAGGAGAAGCTCAAGAAGCTGCTCGATGAGTTGAGTCTCCCCTACCGTGACTTCGGGACAGCATCCACCGATGCCACCGACTACCCGGATTGGGGACACCGGGCTGCGGAGGCGGTCTCCTCAGGCGAGTGCGACCGGGGGATCCTCGTCTGCGGAACGGGAATCGGGATGTCGATCGTTGCAAACAAGCACAAGGGCGTGCGCGCTGCCGCCTGCGGATCGGTGACCGCCGCGCGGCTGGCACGGTCGCACAACAACGCGAACGTATTGACGTTCGGAGAGCGATTGATCGGCTGGGAAGCTGTCGTTGACATTGTCAAGACATTCCTCTCCACGCCATTCGAGGCAGGACGGCACGAACGAAGGGTGCAGAAAATTCATTCGATCACGGGGCTCTAGCTGCTAGGGCGACCGCGGTGGTCAGAACCGTCCGGCAGCTGAACGTCCCGCAGGAGCTGACGAGGAGACGGCAAGCCGAAGAGCCGGACGGGTCAACTCCACCTTTCCAGCCCACCTCGCCCTCCTTTTCCAATCATGACGCTATCATACGGAAGAGTCTAGATGATGCAACAGCTCAAATCTGTAGACGGTGAGATCTTCTCGGCGATCCAGAGTGAGATCGATCGACAGAATACAAAGCTCGAGCTGATCGCTTCCGAGAATTTCGTCAGCCTCGCAGTGCTCGAGGCGCTCGGAACGGTCCTCACCAATAAGTATGCAGAGGGCTATCCGGGCAAGCGGTACTACGGAGGCTGCGAGTTTGTAGACGTGGCGGAGAACCTTGCCCGCGAGCGGGCGAAAAAGCTCTTCGGTGCAGAGTATGCAAACGTTCAGCCTCACTCGGGCTCGCAGGCAAACATGGCGGTCTACTTCGCCTTCCTCAAACCCGGCGATCACGTCCTGGGCATGAACCTGTCGCACGGCGGGCATCTCACACACGGCTCGCCGGTGAACTTCTCCGGACAGCTTTACAAGTTCAGCGCCTATGGTGTGTCGAGGGAGACCGGCACTATCGACTATGACGAGGTCGAGACGATCACAAAGCGGGACCGGCCGAAGATGATCACCGTCGGCGCGAGCGCGTATTCGCGCAACATCGATTACAAGGCCTTCCGCACGATTGCCGACACGGTGGGCGCATTCCTATTCGCCGATATCGCTCATCCCGCGGGCCTCATCGCCACCAAGCTCCTCAGCGATCCGCTTCCCCACTGCCACGTGGTGACCTCGACGACGCACAAGACACTCCGCGGCGTCCGGGGCGGGCTGATCCTGATGGGAAAGGACTACGAGAATCCGTTCGGGCAGGTCGCTCCGAAATCCGGGCGTACGAAGATGATGTCCGAGCTAATCGACTCGATGGTCATCCCCGGGATTCAAGGCGGTCCGCTGATGCATGTGATCGCCGCAAAGGCGGTCGGGTTCCGCGAGAACCTCCAGCCCGGATTCGTGAAGTATTCGGAACAGGTGATCAAGAATGCGCAAGCGCTCGCTGCGGCGCTCGTCAAACGCGGGTACAATATCATCTCCGGCGGTACCGACAACCATCTCATGCTGATCGACCTGCGCAACAAGAACGTCACGGGCAAGGATGCCCAGGAAGCTCTGGATCAGGCAGGCATCACGGTGAACAAAAACGCCGTGCCGTTCGACGACAAGTCCCCCCTCATTACCTCCGGCATTCGCATCGGGACGCCTGCGCTCACCACTCGCGGCATGAGAGAAGCCGAGATGGAGACCGTGGGATCGTTCATTGATCGCGTCGTGAACAAAATCGGGAACGAAACCGTCTCCGCGCAGGTGCGCGGCGATGTGCATCAGCTGTGCTCCGGGTTCCCCATCTACCAAACTCTCGTCGAGAAGAACTAACCCGGCAGAACAACGTGTTCCGCGAACTCCTCATCAGATTTCTGCGACGCGCCGACTCTGCGAAGGACTCTGACGAGCAGAAGGAGATGTCCTTCCTCGATCATCTCGAGGAGCTCCGGTGGGATCTCATCAAGTCGCTAATCGGTCTCGTCGTCGCCATGGCAGTCTGCGGGATCTATGCGGATTTCATCGTTCAGAAGCTGCTCCTCAGCCCCCTGCTGAAAGTCGGCCTCAAGGCACAGGTGCTTGCCCCGTACGGCATCGTGCTGCTCTATATGGAGGCCGTCCTGGTCTGTGGGCTGATCCTGAGCATGCCGAACACGCTCTTCTGGCTCTGGAAATTTGTCGCACCCGGCCTCCTCCCCAAGGAGCGCCACTATATCTCGGCAATCGTCGGCTTCACATCGCTCTGTTTTTTTGCCGGCGTCACGTTCGGCTATTACGTGCTGATCCCCACGGCGCTCAATTTCTTCGCTCATTTTGGGACCGAGAACCTTTCGCTCAACATTGCCATCGACCGGTACATCAGTTTCGTCCTGGCGCTCATCCTCGGGTCCGGGCTGGTATTCGAGCTTCCGATGGCGACGTATTTCCTTGCCAAGATGGGGATCCTCACACCGACCTTCATGCGTCGCTACCGGCGCCATGCGTTCGTGGTCATCCTGATTGTCGCCGCCGTCGTAACGCCGACGCCCGACATCGTCACACAGCTACTGCTGGCATCGCCTATGATTGTCCTCTACGAGGTGAGCATCCTCATCGCCGCGGTTGTCCACAGGAAGAAGCGCGCCAAGGAGGAGGCAGTCTCCGCTCCCGAGGAAGAACAATCGTGAGCCCGACACGGAACAGGACCATATCGCTCGAGAGCATCAAGGGGCCCGTCGAAGGAGAGCTGAAGAGCTTCAGCACGTTCTTCAGAGATGCAATGCGCTCCCGGGTCGGCTTGATCGATCTCATCGCCCGGTACATCGTCCGGCAGAAAGGGAAGCGCGTTCGACCCATCCTTGTGTTTCTGAGCGCCAAGGCCTGCGGCGAGGTCAACGAGAGCACCTATCGCGCCGCAACGCTTGTAGAGATTCTCCACACGGCAACGCTCGTCCATGACGACGTGGTGGACGACGCAGACACGCGCCGGGGCCTTGCCTCGATCAACGCCGTGTGGAAAAACAAGATCGCCGTACTGATGGGGGATTACCTCCTCTCACGAGGGTTGCTCCTGTCATTAGAGAGCAATGACCACTACTTCCTTCAGTGTACCTCGAACGCCGTCAAGAGGATGAGCGAGGGAGAGTTACTCCAGATCCAGAAGAGCCGCCAGCTGGACATTGATGAGGCGACATACCTCAAGATCATCGGGGACAAAACCGCGTCTCTATTCTCGACGTGTACCGAGATCGGTGCGGCCAGCACGTCAGACGACCCTCAACGAAGGGCGCAGATGCGCGACTTTGGCGAGCACCTCGGCGTCGCGTTCCAGATCCGGGATGATCTCCTGGACTATCTCGGGCGGCGGCATGTGATCGGCAAACCCACTGGCACCGACCTGAAGGAGAAAAAGCTGACGCTTCCGTTGATCCACGCACTTCGGCAGGGTCCGCGCGAGGATGCGAAACGAGCCCTCCGCGCCATCAAAAAAGGTGCGAAGCAGAAAGATGTTGAGTGGGTGATAGATTTCGTGAGGGATGCCGGCGGCATCGAGTACGCGGTAGCCAAGGCGGGACATTATGCAGATCTCGCACAGAGGGACCTCGCCACCCTCCCTGATTCTCCGGCGAAGGATTCGCTCTTCCAGTTCACCGATTTCGTGATCGAGCGGGTCAGCTAGTGAATTTCGCCTGATGGATCCCACGTACAATCCCGGGCTTGAGCCCCGGGTTTCAGCCCGGGAAACTAGAGACGTGCATCAAAGACAAACCCGTCCCCAGAGATTCAGGGACAGGTTTCGCATTTCGTGCCGCGTGAGGCTCTGAGCGATCCTAGTCAACCGAGGAGTAGAAATTGTCGTCGAGAAGGATCTCGAACCACAACTCCATCTCGTCAAGCATCTTCTGATCCGAGTAGAAGCCGACACTTTTGAATTGGATGACTCCTTTCTTGTCGATAACGAACTTCGTCGGGATGCCCTCCACGCCGTACTTCTCGACGAACCCCTCGTCGTAGAGCACCGGGAACGTGTACTTGTTCTCCTCTATGAACTTCTTCACCAGACCCTCCCGCTCGGCACCCGCCACCCGCTCCCAGGTATCTAGGGCGAGGATCACGATCTTCGGGTTGTCCTTGTACTTCTCGTAGATCTTCTGTAAGGCCGGGAACGAAGCTTTGCACGGCCCACACCACGTCGCCCAGAAATCGAGCACGACGACCTTGCCCTTCAGGTCGGACAGTTTGACGGTCTTTCCATCAAGTCCTTTCAGGGTAAAATCGATCTCCGGCTTGTTGACCCGTTCCTTCATCAGCGCTTTCCTCATCTCCTGCTTCGCCCCGCGGCGCACCTCCGCTAATGCGTTGTCAAAACCGCTCTCCGATCCGTTGACCTTCACATATGCGGTCTTGTAGAACTCCATCAGCTTGTCGTTTGCGATCCCCTTCTTGATCGACTCGGCCGCCGTCGCCATCGCTTCTTTGTGCTTACCGTTTTTCAGAAGGCACTCGGCGTACCGTTGAGTCACATCCGCTTCCTGGCCTTTCATGAAACCGTACGCTTCCTTGTACGCCGCTTCAGCTTCCTTTGTCCTCCCGAGCTGGTATAAGCCGTAGGCATAGGTGTCGAGCACCATACCAAGGCTGGTTTCGTTCGAACTTTTCCACTGTGCCGCCGAAAAGTAAGGCGGCTTCAAGGAGGGATCGGGATGTCTCAAAAGGTCGATACCTTTCCTCGCCCACGCGACCGCTTTCTTCAGTTGCTCCCCCTTTTCGATCAGGGCCCAGGCCAGATTGTTGTACATCCCTCCGTCCTTCTTCTTCATCCCATCCAGCAGCGCAGCAGCCCCGTCATACCGACTCGCCTCCACAAGAAAGCTCACGAGTGTGTTTTGATAGTTCTGAAGCTTCTCCCCCTTCTGCGGGAAGTCCTTGAGGAATTTCTCGAACATGTCCGCGCGCTTGACAGGATCCCTTTCGTTATAGACTTCCATGAGCCGTGTATTCTCCGCGACCGCTCCCTTTGGATCCGCGCGGAGCGCAGCCTGTCTGATGTCGTCAGCCCTCTCCTTCTGACCAACCTGCTCGAACCAGGGCAGCAGGCCCGCGACCGCTTCCGCGTCTGTCTTGTGGTCCTCATAGAGCTTGTCCAATTGCTCTTTAACCAGCGCAGTCGTCTCATCCCCTGGTTTCTCTCTCGTCATGATCGACCACTCTCCCACCGTCGCTCTCCAGTTGCCTGGGTACACCTGCTTCTCTTCTGTGAGCTCCTTTTTGGCGGCGGCCAGGTCCTTCTGGCATTTGAAATCCAGGAAACCGCCGCGCTGAAGGATCGATGCGCGCTGTGGATGCGCACCCTCGACCGGCTCGCCGTTCGAGCCATACACCAGGAAATTCCAGACGTTTCCACCGTTGTCGTCCGTCGTCTCACCCGACACGAACTTCAGCAGGAAGAGCTGCGCTTTCTTCTCGTTGAGTTTGAAGGAGCACTTCCAGAGATTCCCCGTGCTCTTCATCAGTAGCTCGAGCAGCAGCGGCATGTCCGCGTCCCGTATCAGCAGGACCTCCGCCGTGATCCCCTTCGCCTCCCGCAGCGTCGCGGCTTTCGCGCCGGCATCGTACGTTATCGCGATCTCATCCCCGACTTTCGGCTTCGCCGGACTGATCGAGGCCACCTGCTCCTGGCTCGCCGCCAACGACAGCCTGATCGCTGCCAACAGGAGCACTCCTCCTATCACGTTCTTCACCATGATGAATCCTCCTTCACCCGTGCATAACGAACGCTCGATGATTTATTGTTTCACAAACTCCTTTTCACCCATCCTCACCACGAGGACAGGGCACGGCGCATGCCGGACGACCTTCTCCGCCGTGCTTCCGAACAAGACGTGCTCGACGCCGGAATGCCCGTGGGTCGCTATGATGATCAGATCCGTGGACTCCTCGCGGGCATATTCGCGAATCTCGTAGAACGCCTTGCCGGTCCGAATGACCTGCTTCGCCGGAACCCTTTTACCGATCTCCTTGGCGATGAGCGACTTCAACTCCTCGGCGCCGCGTTCCCGCAGCTCATCCTCGACGTTCGGAAAGCCCACCTGGCCGAAACTGAAATCCGCCGGGTAGATGGTCGGCTCGACGACGTACAACAGGTCGATCGAGGCCTTGAACTGTTCCGCGAACGGAATGGCGTACTGGAGGGCCTTTTTAGAATGCTCCGAGAAATCGATGGGAACGAGGATTCGGCTCAACTCTATCTTGGTTTGACGACGCGCCGGAGTCTTCCTGCTGCTCCTGCGCGGTCTCTGATGCGGGCGGTGCTTGACGGTTGCCATCGTTGTCCTCCTCCGAAGATCTGACGGACACCTCGCGCTGCGATGTGAGCTAATCGAGCCGGCTCTTGAGCTTGGAAAGCTCCTTGTCCGTTTTCCGGAGCCGCTCGGCGACGATCTCCGCAAGCTTCAGAACGATTTTGATGCCCAGGTCTGTTCTTGTTTCGATCAACGACAGGAGATCAGGGCGGAAGAAGCCGATGAGCGAGCAATCCGTCTTGCAGAGGGCGGAGGCGGAGCGCGGCGACTCATCCAGCAGCGCCAGCTCGCCGAAGAAGTCCCCCTCCGAGAGCAGCGCAAGCTCCTTCTGACCGCCGTCCTTCTCGGCAATCGCGATCGACACTTCTCCATCCCGAATGATATACATCCCCAGGCCGGGGTCACCCTGATAGAAAACCGGCTCGCCCGCCTTGTACTCCCGTATGTGAACGATGGCCGCGACCTCTTTCAATTCACGCCCCGAGAGGCCGGCGAAGGCTTGGACCTTGCTCAGCAGCGCTTCCGTCGTCCCCTCGCGGACGCTGCGGCCTGCGAAGAAGTTCTTCCAAATCGCGCTTTCGTTCCTGGTCTTTTCCACGTGAGGATCCCGTTAGTCGTAGACAAAATTCAACCAGCTGTACTTATCGTTTGCATTCCGGACAATATCGAAGAAGGCTTTCTGGAGGCTTCGGGTCACCGGGCCGGGCTTCCCATCCCCGACGACGATCTTGTCGACGGACCGGATCGGTGTGACCTCTGCCGCAGTTCCTGTGAAGAACACTTCATCTGCCACAAACAGCATCTCGCGCGGGATCTCTCCCTCCACGACGGTGTAGCCCAGATCATCCGCCACTTTCATGATCGACAACCGGGTGATCCCCGGAAGAATCGCGGCGGTCAGCGGAGGAGTATACAAGGTGTTGTCTCTGACCAGGAAGATGTTCTCCCCGCTCCCCTCGCTGATGTTTCCGAAAGCGTCCAGCGCGATCCCCTCCGAGTATCCTGCGAGGATCGCTTCCATCTTGATGAGCTGCGAGTTCAGGTAATTGCCGCCCGATTTGGCCATGGACGGGATGGTGTTTGGCGCCGCACGATGCCACGAGGAGACACAGACATCGATACCGTTCTCGAGAGCCCCGCCCCCGAGGTATGAGCCCCAATCCCATACGGCGATCATCACGTTCACGGGGCATGTGAGGGGGTTCACGCCAACCTCTCCGTAGCCGCGATAGACGACGGGCCGGACATAGCATGCCTTCATCTTGTTCACCCGGATCGTCTCCTTGATTGCCTCCTCCAGTTGGGCCGCGGTGTACGGGATGGTCACCCGGTAGATCTTCGTCGAGTCATACAAGCGCCGCAGATGCGCATCGAGGCGGAAGATTGCAGGTCCGCGTTTCGTGTCGTAGCATCGGATCCCTTCAAACCAGCTTGAACCGTAGTGCACCACGTGAGAGAGCACGTGGATCTTCGCATCGTCCCAGTCAATGAGCTTGCCATCCATCCAGATCTTGTCGACTTTCTTGATCGGCATAGCCAGTTCCTTTTCGATTTAGAGAAGCGGAAGCAAGAGCAAATTGGTGAACTAGATCGGCATCTCGTAGATGCGGTACCGCTTGCTGAGCTTTCCGTTCATCGCCTCGGCCGCCTTGACCATCGCGTCGTTGTCCTCCAGCACCCAGCCCGCCTCACCATACTGATAGCCGAGTTTTCGCGCGCGCGTCGCTGTCTCATAGAACAACACCCCGGCAGCACCGGTGTTGAGATACTCCGGGAGGACACCAAGCACGATAATCCGCACCATATTAATCTCTTTCTTGTGCAAAAACAACCGCAGGAGGCCGGGGAGCAGCCGACCCTTCTTGTTGTGTTTCAAAGCGATATTGATATCGGGGAGGGAAAGCCCGAACCCGATCGGTTTCCCCCTTACCTCGGCAAAGAGGACGAGATCGGGAATGACGATCGGTTTGAGATCGGCAGCCAGAGCGTCCATCTCGGCATCGGTCATCGGGACGGCGCCCCAGTTCTTGGCCCACGCGGCGTTGTAGAGATCCTTCATGATCGCCGCGTCGCGATCGAAATCCCTCATCTCGAGGGACCGCAGGGTCAGGTTGTTCCGCTGCTTCACGATATTGTTCGCCCGTTCGAGCCGATCGGTATAAACCGTGTCCTGACTCAGCAAGTAGGCGTGGAGATCCTTCGCCTTCTTGAACCCATACCGCTCGGTGAGCGTCACGTAGTACGGGGGGTTGTAGGGCATCAGCAGGACAGGATTTAGTTCGAATCCGTCGACCAGCAGCCCGTACTCGTCGTTCACGGAGGGGTTCGCAGGTCCCCGCAACGCCGTCGCACCTTTCTTCTTCAGGTAGTCTCTGGCCGCGTCGAAGAGAGCGTCCGCCACGCTCTGGTCATTGATGCATTCGAAGAACCCGAAGAAGCCTATGTTCTCGCTGTGCTCCTTATTATGGTTATGATTCACAATGGCTGCGATTCGCCCGACGAGCCGGTCATCCCGTTCGGCCAGAAAGAACTCGGCATCTGCATGCTGGTAGAACGGGTTTTTCTTCTTATCCATCAGCTTCCGGCGATCCATCAGCAGGGGAGGGACCCAATGCGGCTCCTTCTCATAGATCTTCCAGAGGAACTTAATGAAGCGCTCCCGATCCTTCGTGGTGACGACGGGACGAATACGAACAGGGCCCATAGGCAGGCACTCGGTAACTTGAAAGTGTTAGTTGATTGACGACGGACGAACAAAAAAAAACCGCTGCGCCAGGCGCCGCGGCTCCTCACCCTTGATTGTTCAGAAGAGAAGAATCATGTACTCGACTCAGCTGATGACCCCGAGTTTCTTTCCCACATCGTGAAAGACATTGAGGATCTTATCCAGATGCTCGTCTTCGTGTGTTGCCATATAGCTCGTGCGCAGCATCTCCATGCCCGGAGGGACGCCAGGCCGTATGAAAGCGTTCACGAACACTCCCGCTTCAAACATAGCCTTCCACATGACCAGCACTGTGTCGGTGTCCCCGATAATGACCGGGACAACCGCCGAGTCGTGCTCGCCGACCCGAAAGCCCATCGCCTTAAGGCCTTCCCTCATCTTCCGCGCGTTCCGCATGAGCTTGTCAATCCGCCACGGCTCGGATTCCAGTATATCGAGCGCGGCGAGGGCGGACGCGACCGATGCCGGTGTGGGGCTGGCGCTGAAAATCAGAGCGGGCGCATGATGCTTCAGGTAGTTGATGACGCTTCGATCACTGACGACGAATCCACCTAGCGACGCAAACGTCTTGCTGAAGGTCCCCATGGTCAGGTCGACTTCCTTCTCCAGACCGTAGTGACTCGCCGTGCCGCGTCCTCCTTTCCCGATCACCCCTACCGCATGCGCGTCGTCGACCATGATATGAGCATTGTACTTCCTTGCAACTTTTACCATATTTGGAAGATCAACAATCTCCCCCGAGGTGCTGAAGACCCCGTCCGACACGATGAGCTTGGGCGCCTCCAGAGGAAGCTTCGAGATGACGACCTCCAGGTGCTTCATATCGTTGTGCTTGTACCGGATGACCGCCTCGGCCTTCCCGTCGACAAGCGCTCCCGCGCCAGTGGCAATGAGATTGCCCGCCACGATGCACGCATGATTGTCTTTGTCGGAAACAACAAACTCCCCCGGCTCAACCAGGGTCGGGATGATGCCCTGCGCCGTCTGGAATCCCGTGCTATACAGCAAACAATCTTCCTTGCCAAAAAATTTCGCCAACCGCCGCTCCAACTCGACATGGAGGTCCAGCGTCCCGGTCAGGTAGCGCGATCCCGAACAGCCGGTCCCGTATTTCTGGACGGCTTTGATCGCTGCTTCTTTCACCTTGGGATGAGCGGTCAGACCGAGGTAGTTGTTCGATCCCGCCATGACGACCTTCCGCCCCTCAATCATAACGATAGGTCCCTCACTCTCCTCGATGGCATGGAAATAGGGATAGTATCCGCGCGCCTTCGTCTCGTCGGCACGCGTGAAGCTGCGACACTTGTCAAAGAGATCCAATGGTGCTCCGCATTATGAAGGTAGAAAGGCTAACAACGACCCTGTTTTTGCTAATCAAAACTTTTTTGAATATACTCCATTAAGCAAACAAAGTCAACGAACACTCGTTTTTCGTCTCGCGGAGGTCTCATCCCACTCGCTCTCGTGACTGGAGGCACGGGCTTCATCGGAAGCCACACGGTTGAACATCTCCTTCAGAAGGGATTCAGCGTCCGATGCCTGGTGCGCCGCTTCCGCGAAGGGCTCGGCTGGCTTGAGGGCCTTCCGGTCGACGTGAAGCGAGTAAGCTTGTTCGACGTCGATGCGTTGAAGGAGGCCGCACGGGATGCGGAATACATCTTCCACGTTGCGGGTGTGACAAAGGCACGAAGGCACCGTGAGTTCTTCGAGGGGAACGTTACCACAACTAGGAATCTGCTTGAAGCAGCCTCGGGATCCCCTCGCCTCAAGAAGTTCTGTCTGATCAGCAGCCTCACGGCAGTGGGGCCCAGCCCGGATGGCACTCCGCTGGATGAGTCCGCACCGGCCCGGCCAGTTACGAGTTACGGGATCTCCAAACTCCAGGCGGAGACGCTCTGCCAGCTTCAGGCAAAGAAAATCCCCATCGTCATCATCCGTCCCCCGGCGGTGTACGGCCCTCGAGACCGCGACGTCCTCGAGTTGTTCCATTGGCTTAAGAGAGGAATCAAGCCCATCCTGGGGGATCCACGCAAGACCGTTAGCATCATCTACGCCACGGATTTGGCACGCGCGATTGTCGACGCTGCGGTCTCTGAAAAAACGACCGGGGAGACCTATTTCGTGTCCGACGGCGCAGTCTACCTGTACTCTGACATCATCGAACGGCTCGCCAAGATGATGGGGAGACGCACATTCACCCTGCGGGCACCTGCTCCTCTTGTCTACGCTGTTGCGGGCTTGACAGAACTCCTCTCCGCGTTTTCCTCTAAGCCGCCTCTTCTCAACCTCGATAAAGCTCGAGACCTCATACAGCCTCATTGGGTGTGCAATCCGCGGAAAATTGAGGAGCACATCGGCTTCAAGAGCAGCGTTTCGCATACGGAGGGGCTGCAGCGGACATTCGAATGGTACGAGGGGTATGGGTGGATTTGAGCTTGAGAGTGAGGAATACGAGGGTCTGAGCCATTCCTGTGGCACAAGCCGCACTTCCGATGGGCTTCGCGTCCGTGGACGCGATAGTTCCTTCCTTCACCGCCAGTATGGGATAGAAGAGCTTGTCGAACCGAGGTCAAGAGCACGTCGATAAGTAGTGAGCGTGCAAATTCGATGATTCTTGCGGGCCGGCAAAAGCGTAGCCAAGAGTGAGAGAGAATGGAGGGCGGCCTCGGACGGCTCGATCGACGCTTGCTGTTAGGTCACCTCAAATGAGTACGTATCGTTGCACGAGACAAGCTCATCCTTACGCGATCCGTAGATTCTATACTCTACGCGATCCCCTGCCTCAAACGATCCGAGCTGCGCCAGCCAGTACGAGTTGTTCCTCTGCTCATTGTTCGAGTGCCACTGCGCGGGCATCTTGCACGTCATCTCTTTGCTGTCCGCCCTGTTGAGCGTCACCTCGACCCACACTGACTGCCCGCCCTCGATCGGGTAGGTTCCGATCCATAGTTCGACATCTTGTCCGGCCGAGACATACTCCGGAATTCGGGATGCGTCAACTGTGTTATGCCAGATAACCATAGCACACCCTCACATGTTGCTGTTTCGAGCTACGTGCTGCCACTCGTTGCAGAGGAACCTGCTTTCTCGCGCAATCCAGCCTGAAATTTCTTGTATTCTCTCAGCAGTGCTTCCTTGTAATCCGACTCCCTGCTTCGTGATACGTAGTTCCCAGATTCTCTGATGGCGGAGAGAAGCTCCTCCGTTAGCCTATTTTCCTCCTCAAGCCCCATCCGGGCGACGTTCCAAAATGCACTCTCTAATCCGATGACGCCCGCTTCGAATTCCGCGACCTTGATGATCCGGGCGACCGGCTTCGCACAGCAGGGACGCGCCATAACCTAGCTCCAAGTTATTGTACAAGCAAAGAAAACTCAATGACAAAATCAATGACGGCCGGCGTCTGCACCCCTTTCCCGCTGCCGAGGGCCAAACCTGCCACAAGGCTGTTCCCATTTGTGGGAACGAACAGAAACGATATCCGGAGACGCCCAAGGTCAGAGATCCCGTCCAGGATGCGAAAAGTGTATGGCAGCCCCAAGACGCCGTCAGACAAACGAGCCAAAGAGTAAGCCCGCGAGCGCCGAAAGCACAACGATGCTAAGAATGTAGAGGCTTGCCTGTTTGGCCCCCATGATCTTGAAGAGGACGATAATACTGGGGAGACTCAGGGCATTCCCGGTCAGGAAGAGCGTGAGGGCCGGACCTCGCCCCATTCCCAGCGCCATCAGTTTTTGAATGATCGGAACCTCCGTGAGCGTCGCAAAGTACATCAGCGTGCCGAAGAGTGAGGCCACGATGTTCGACAGAAGCGTGTTTTCGCCCACCAGCCGGGTGATGAACCCCTCCGGAATGACAACCTCGATGATCCCGGCAACGAAGATCCCGATGAAAAGATACGGAAGGATCTTCTTCGTCAGGCTCCACGTCTCGCTCATCCATTCGAGGTTATGCTCCTTCTTGAACTTGATGAAGACGATTGCGAGTATCGCCGCGAGCGACACGATGATCAGGACTGCTTTGAGGATTAGGGGTAAAGAGAGACCAAAGAGCACGAGCACTGCAAGCTGGAGAGCGAAGAAGAGCGTTATCGTCCAGTTGGAGTAAGGGACATCCTCCTGGAGCCCGGCTGCAAACCCGTTGGCGGCATTCTTCTCGTCGTGCTCGCGGAATACGAACGCCATGATCAGCCCCGCGACAACGGAGATGATCATCGCAGCGATCAGTCGGCTGACCGCAAAATCCCAGCCGAGAACGCTTCCTGTGAGGAGAATCGCGGTAACGTTGATAGCGGGACCGGTGAACAGAAATGCCACCGCCGGCCCGATGCCCGCACCCCGTTTGTAGATGCCGGTGAACAAAGGCAGAATCGTGCACGAGCACACGGCCAGTATTCCTCCCGAGACGCTGGCGACAGGGTAGGCGATGTACTTCTTCGTCGTCGGGCCGAGCAGCTTCATCACCGCGTCTTTCTTGATGTAGACCGCAATCGTGCCGGCAATGAAGAAGGCCGGGACAAGGCAGGTCAAGACGTGTCGTTGCGCATATTCCTGAAGCAGCATGAGCCCGGCACTGATTGATGCGACGGCGACAGGTCCGCTGACGGGAGCAAAGTAGAAAACCAGGAAAGCGCCGACGAGAATCAGCAGCTTGGTCCACTCTTTCATGCGGGCCCCACTCTTTCACGCTGAGTCGAGATCATCTGCTTGATCTTTTCTACTGAGGGGACTCCCCCTTGCCACACGACCTTCTCGTCGATGACTAATCCCGGAGTTCTCATGACCCCGTATGCGACAATGGCATTGAGATCTTCCACCTTCTCGACGCACGCCGCCAGGTTCATCTGCTCCAGTGCTTCGTGAGTTCGTCTCTCGAGCGTCTTGCAATTAAGACAGCCGGGTCCAAGAACTTTGATGGTCATTGTTTTCTCCCTTCGGATGTCGTGGGCAATTTTCTCTCTCCGGTTTTCCGTCACCTCAACCTTGATCGAGGACCTCTGCCTTTTTTTCGAGATCCTCCCTGGAAAACGACTCCGCGAGCTCGAGGATCTTGAATATTCGACTATCAGCCACCTTGAAATTCACCCGCAGCCCTTCCTTCCAAGAAACGAGGACGCCTGCCTGGACCAGGATCTTCAGGTGACGCGACAGATTGGATTGCTCCAGTCCAAGCGCCGGCGCGATCTCACAATTGCATCTTCTTTCATCTTGAAGATACTCGAGGATGCGGATGCGGTTGGGATGAGCGAGCGCGTCGAGAAGCCGCGCCTTGAGAACCACCAGACTTCGTTCCATTCACTCTTCTCCTTCATTGGCAGATCTGACTATATGAGCATATACTCATCTAGTGTGCCAGGACAGAAACTCAAGAATTCGTGAATAAACGAGAGATGGGGTGTCGCAGTTATGACAATTGGGAGAGACGATCTCGAAGACGAGAGCGACGCAAGCTCGAGGATTGGGGGGTGAGAAGGGATGAAGGGCGAAGACTGACTTTGGGCTACCTCAACGTCAGTTGAAGAAAGTGAACGATCTTGTACGACAGGGCGGCGACGATGGCCGCGCAGGGAATCGTGAGGATCCACGCCACCACAATTCGCCCGGCCAATCCCCACCTCACTGCGGTCAGTCTCTTTGTAGCACCCACACCCATGATCGCGCCGGTGATGGTGTGCGTGGTGCTGACGGCAATCCCACTCAAGGCCGTGACGAGCAGTGTAATCCCACCGGCGGTCTCAGCGCAGAATCCACCCGAGGGTTTCAGCTTCGTGACTTTCTGGCCCATGGTTTTCACGATCCTCCATCCGCCGAACAATGTGCCGAGAGCGATCGCGAAGTAACAACTGATGATAACCCACCAAGGGATTGAGAATGTTCTCTCAAATCCGGTGGTAACTAGCAGACTCGCTATGACCCCCATGGTTTTTTGCGCATCATTCGTGCCGTGGCCCAGACTATAGAGCGCGGCGGAGACGAGCTGCAGCTTCCTGAAGAGACTGTTGACTCTGTAGGAGGACCGACCGTGAAAGATCCACATCAGAGTCACCATCAACGTGAATCCGATGACCATCCCCAGAACCGGCGCGACAACAATGAAGATCAACGTCTTGGTCCAGCCGTGGAGAATGATGGAGCCAAAACCAGCTTTGGCGATCGCAGCACCGGCGTAACCGCCCATCAGGGCGTGCGAGGAACTCGTCGGAATGCCGAAGTACCATGTGACCAAGTTCCAGACAATCGCCCCGACCAGTCCGCTGAGAACTACATACTCGTTGACGGTCCCCAGATCAACAAGGCCCTTGCCGATCGTTTCGGCAACGTGAACGCCAAAGATAGCCACAGCAGCCAGGTTAAAGAATGCAGCCCACATGACGGCTTTTCGCGGCGTGAGGACACGGGTGGAGACAATGGTCGCAATGGAATTCGCGGCGTCATGGAATCCGTTCAGGAAATCGAAGATGAGTGCGACAAAAATGATAAAAATAACGAGGGTGAGCATGTCGGTTCGGAGGGCTGGGTTTATCCGTGCTTGATATAAATGCCTTCCAGCACATTTGCCGCATCCTCGCATTTGTCAGTCGCTGTTTCGAGCCCGACGAGGGCCTCCTTCAATTTGATGATCTCGATTGCGTTCTTTTCTCGCTCAAAGAGGGCGGCGACACCGTGTTCGAAGACCGTGTCCGCCTGGTTCTCATATTCATTGACCTTCTGGAAAACCCGCTGAAGCTCCCTGGCCTTGCTCAGGTCACGCAGAAGGCCCACGCCGCGGTGAAGTTCGGTGATTGACAGTTGGAGGATGTCGATCAACCTTAACATCGTGTCCGGGAATCTCTTCAGCTTGTACAGCGTGACCCGCCCTGCGGTTCCATCCATATGATCCATGACGTCATCAAGGGCCGAAGCAAGCTCATGAATGTCCTCACGGTCAAACGGCGTTACAAATGTTGAGTTCAACTCGGAAAAAATCCGGTGTGTCACGTTATCGCCATGATGTTCAAGCTCCTTGATCTGCATGACGAGGTTCCGCCGTTCCGCATCTGACTTCGCCCCAGCGAGTTGTTTTAGCAAACTCACCGCGTCCACAAGGTTCTGCGACGACTCCTCGAAGTACGAATAGAATTTCTCATCATGGGGAATCAGCTTCTGTATGATCCTGTCCAATCTCATTGTGGTGGTCCAATCTTCTAGGATAAAATGGAGAGAATAAGCCCTGAGGACCGCATCAGCCTTGAAGGGCTTCCAGCCGGTTCCTCAGGCCCCTGTGTTCATTCCACATCTCACCGGGCAATCGCTCGCCGAACTGGGCGTAGAATTTCTCCATCTCCTTCACGCCGTTGAGCCATCCTCCCTTGTCGACGGACGTGAGTTCCTCCATCGCTCCCGGACCGAGTGCCAGTCCTTCCGTGTCGATCGCACCCGGCGTTGGGAGGAAGCCGAGTGGAGTCTCCTCCGCTCTTCCAGTTCCGCGGACGCGGTCAAGAATCCACTTCAGCACGCGGATATTCTCGCCGTAGGCCGGCCAAAGGAAATTGCCATCTCGGTCCCGGCGGAACCAGTTCATTCGAAAGATAAGCGGCGGTTTCTTCAATTGCTGGCCGATCTTCAGCCAGTGGGCGAAATAGTCTGCCATGTTGTAGCCGCAGAACGGAAGCATGGCATCGGGTCGCGACGAACGACCCCAACGGTTCCTGTCGCCGCCGCCGTCGTCTCAGCACCCATTCCCGAACCTAAGAACACGCCGTGCCTCCAATCGAACGCCTGCATCACGAGTGGAACCACGGTGGATCGCCGGCTGCCCCAGAGGGTTGCAGAGATCGGAACGCCACGCGGATCTTCCCAGTGAGGCGAAATGCTCGGACATTCTTGGGCGGGGGCAGTGAAGCGAGAGTTGGGATGTGCAGCTTTCCCTTCAGACTTTGACCATACTTTCCCCTTCCAATCGATCAGACCTTCCGGCGGTTCACTCCCAATCCCCACCCACCACGGCTCGCCCGACGGCGTCAGAGCTACGTTCGTGAAGATGGTGTTTCTCCTGATGGTCTCCATCGCAACCGGATTCGTGACATAGCTCGTCCCGGGCGCCACTCCGAAGAATCCGGCCTCGGGATTGATGGCGCGCAGTTGTCCCTCTTCGTCAATATGGAGCCAAGCGATGTCATCCCCCACGGTCCAGACCCTGTAGCCCTCGCGCTCCAGGGCTGGGACCATCATCGCGAGGTTGGTTTTCCCCGACGCGCTCGCGAACGCGCCCGCCAGGTAGGTTACCTGGCCCGACGGGTCTTGCAAGCCGATCACAAGCATGTGTTCTGCCATCCATCCTTCGTGCATGGCTATGTAACTTGCAATGCGAAGGGCGAAGCACTTCTTCCCCAGCAACGCGTTGCCGCCATATCCCGAACCGATGCTCCAGATGAGCTTCTCTTCAGGAAAATGGAGGATGAACCGACGGTCGGGGGAGAGGTCGCCGATGGAATGAAGACCCGGCACGAAGTCTTCGGAGGTCCCGAGATGCGCGAGCGCGATGTTTCCCACCCGCGTCACGATGTGCATACTGGCGGCGACGTAGAGGCTGTCCGTCACCTCGACGCCTACCCTGCTGTACGGCGATCCGGGCGGACCCATCAGGTAGGGGATGACGTACATTCTCCTCCCGCGCATGCATCCGTCAAACAACTTTCCAACCCGTTCTTTTGCTGCAGGCGGGCTTATCCAGTTGTTGTTTGGCCCTGCGGTCTCTTTCTCGCGCGTGCAAATAAAGGTGAGGTTCTCAGTGCGGGCGACGCTGTCGGGGTGGCTGCGATGGAGGTAGCAGTTGGGGTGGCTCTTCTGATTCAGTTCGATGAGAGTTCCATCCCGCAACATCTGGTGAATGAAGGAGTCGTACTCTCCTTGCGTTCCGTCGCACCAATGGATGGAATCAGGCTTCGTGAGCTGTGCACATTCGTCGATCCAGCGCAGGAGGGCAGCATTCTCCGTCACGGCGCTTTTGTCTTTGATGCTCTCGGGTTTGGACCTCATTCCGACTGGAAAAGCGTTAGATCGTTGATTTCAAAATTCAGACTCTGGCGCTCAGCACCTTCTCCTCCAGCTGCTTGCGATAGCGCTTGATCTTGGCACGCAGGTCAGGATACTTGCCAGAGAGGATGCTGATCGCGAGAAGGGCGGCATTCACCGCGCCGTCGATGGCGACCGTAGCGACGGGGATGCCGGCGGGCATCTGGACGATCGAGAGCAGTGAATCGAGGCCGTTGAGGGCGTTGGATTTGACCGGCACGCCGATGACCGGCAGCACGGTCTTCGCCGCCAAAACTCCGGGAAGATGGGCAGCCCCGCCGGCGGCCGCGATGATGACTTCGAGGCCCCTCGCTTCAGCCTCCTCCGCGTAGCGAAGAGCGTGATCCGGCGTGCGATGGGCGGAGAGAACTCTAAACTCAAACGGCACGTCAAAATCCTTCAGCGTTCTCCGGGCGGGCTCCAGCTGCTTGAGATCCGACGCGCTGCCGAGAATGATGCCGACGAGGGGTCTTGCTTCGTGAGAGTTCTTTCTCGATGTCATGGAGGTCAAGTCTTTCCTAAGGTTCGATGGCCGACGGCTCACTTTGATTGCGAAGGATAATCAACAAAAGCGTACGGAATTTGCAGAGGCAGCAACAAATCATACCGTCCCCCTCTGAGGGGACCATAGGGGGTCCAAGACTCTGCCTGCTCGCACTTTCACCTGTTCAACGATATCCTGCATTACACCGTCTTCGTTCTGAAGAAATTCAATATCCGAATATCGCACGACTTGCTGACCAGTTTCCCGCAGGGAGTCATCTCTTTGACTGTCATCTTCCCTTCCTATGTTCGTGCAGTGCTCACTGCCGTCAAGTTCCAGCACGAGCTTTGCTTTTGCACAATAGAAGTCGACGACATAGGGCCCGAAAGGGACCTGACGGCGGAATCTCACGCCGAGTTGATTCCTTCTGAGCAGCGCCCACAGCTTTCGCTCAGCGTCCGTCGTTTGCTTCCGAAGGACTCGTGCGATTGGCACCAGTGATTTTGAGTATTGCGGAAGATGCCTCTTCATTGGAGACGACCTCACCCTCCGCTCTCCTTGGAGGAGAGGGAATTCCGCCAGAGGATTCTGTTGTTGAATCCACTATCGGGTAATCCCTTGAATCTTCTTTGCCAACAAACCGCTGGTTCTTCCTGCTGATTATCCTGAGTAGGCACGAGTCACCAATCACTTTTCCGATGGCTTTGCTGCAGATCTGACGTTGGCGAGTTGATTGGCAATAAGGGCTGCAGTCGCTCCGGCACCGAAACCGTTGTCGATGTTGACCACTGTCAGGCCGGGAGCGCACGATTGGAGCATGGTCATGAGTGCAGCTTCCCCCCTCCCCCCATAACCGTACCCGGTGCTGGTCGGGACAGCGATGACGGGAACAGGAATGAGGCCCCGCACGACGGAAGGCAACGCCCCCTCCATGCCGGCGACCACCACGACCGCTGAAACCTCGTGATCGAGGATCTCCCTCAGCGGCTCCATCAAGCGGTGGATTCCGGCGATGCCGACGTCGTAATGAGAGAAGACTTTGCACCCCATGACCTCGGCTGTGACCTTAGCTTCTTCAGCCGCAGGGATGTCTGAAGTACCGGCCGCAAGGACAGCAATGCTGCCGCCAGTAAGCTCCTGCCTGAAATCCCGTCGACGGGCGACAACTGTGCGACCGAGCCCATTGAACGTCAATTGGAGCTTCCGCCCGAGCGCCCTCCTGATGGCCGAAGCGCAATCCTTGCTCACACGGGTGGCGAGGGCAATGCCCGTTTTGTCCGCAATTCGTCGGAGCGCCGCGACGACCTGATCGTTCGTCTTCCCCTCAGCGAGGACCGCCTCGGGAATGCCCGTCCGATCTGAACGGTTCACATCCAAGCGTGCGAACTCTCGGATGAACTCGATATTTTCTTCCTGATTGGAATGCATCGCGCGGATGTTCAATATAGGTCAAAATCGGCAAAAACGCAGCGGAAAAAACCGATGATGGGTGAACGTGATGCGCTTCAGACCTCGGCGGCCCGCCGCAGCCGGTCCATGACCGTGGCGCCAAGTCCCTCCTCCGCAACACCCTCGACGATGATCACATCGAGACCGAGCGCATCCAACTCCCTGAGCATGCGAAAGAGATAGCGCGCGAGGATGTCCATTGAAGAAGGAAGGACACGAAAATAATCCCCCGATTCCATCTTCGCGAGGAGGGGGGAGTTGACTATGCAGCCTACTTTTTTCCCGAGTTGTCGATGCGTCTGGAGGAGCCGGGCAAGTGCGTCCGCATCGCCGGCCCGGACCAGCAAGACCGAGGCCCGCGGGGCGTAATGACGATGGCGCGTGCCTGGAGATCGCTTCGAAAGCTCGCCTCCGGTCCCCAACTCAACCTTCCCGATGCGCTCTTCGATCTGTTCTCGCGTCAGACCCCCGAGGCGGAGTATGGTCGGAGGCTCCACCGTCACGTCAACGACGGTCGATTCAACTCCGATCGTTGTCGGACCGGCGTCCAAAATCACCTCCACCCGCCCGCGCAGGTCGTCATAAACGTGCTGTGCCGTCGTGGGACTAGGGCGCCCCGAGAGATTGGCGCTCGGACCGACGATCCCCTCCCCCAGCGCCCGAATCAAGGCGAGCGGAACCGCGTGATCCGGCATGCGCACGGCGACGGTGTCCAGATTTGCCGTCACGAGATCCGAGACCAGAATGGTCCGTTTCATCACCAGCGTGAGAGGGCCGGGCCAAAACGATTCAGCGAGGATCCTCCCCTGCTCCGGGATCTCGTCCACGATTTCATCAAGTTGCTTGACGGAGGCAATATGGACGATGAGCGGATTGTCTGGCGGACGGCCTTTGACCTCGAAGACTTTCCTGACGGCGTCGAGGTTCAAGATGTCGGCTCCCAGCCCGTAGACCGTTTCCGTAGGAAACGCAACGAGACCGCCGGCGCGCAGGACATCCGCCGCACGGTGAATGATCTCTGGCTCAGGCTTCTCCGGAGATATGTGCAGAATCTTTGTTTCAGTCACTGAGCAGGAAAGGTAATGAGAAGTTCAACACATTAACCGAAGATGCTTTGGCATGCAGCTCGGCGTGATCAAATCGGCTTGAAGCGGTCAAATGACTGTCGGCAAGCGTCACAGTAGAATATCTGGCGGCAGAGGCTTGAGCCGAAGAAGCTTTCGAGTCGGGTCTCCGTCGAGCCGCAGTGCGACATTGAACCGGTTCCGCCAATGCCCGGGCGAGATCTCTGCTTGCCTCTCCATTCTTGCTCATCGGTACCGGAGGCGCGATGCCGAACGAGCGGAGTTTCTCCCGGGCTGAGTCCTCGAGCATGTCCGTAGACCAGCGGCCCGAGAAATCGACATCGACCGTCACGTCCGAAAATCCCGCCGATGTCAGACGTTCCTTGATCTCCTTCTTCATTGCCTCGAGCGCCGGGCAGCCCGCGAAGGTCGGTGTCAGGACGACCCTCGCACGCCTCCTTTCCGCCTCAACCTGCCGAATGATCTTGAGGTCGACAAGGGAAAGGACCGGTATCTCGGGGTCCTGGACCTTCGACATCTCATCCCACACTTGCTGTTCGACTTCCGACCGCATAGGACTCGCCTTCCTCTTCTCCTTCTTCAGAACGCAAAGGATGCTCTCCTACGTTCCCTTCCCTCTGAATTTCTATTTCGCGGACATCTTCAACGGCATGACACCGGCCATTTCACCGATGACGTTCACAAGCTCCGTGCCAGTTGGCACGACCACCTTTGCGTTTTGAGAGAGGGATTTCTCCACCGCTTCGAGCTTTCGGAGGACCTGTGCGTTCCCCACAAAATACTTCTCCGCCGCTTCATTCACCAGCCGGATCGCCTCCGCTTCTCCTTCCGCCGCCAGGATCCTCCCCTGCTTGATGCCCTCCGCCCTCTTGATCTGCGCTCGCTTCTCACCGTCGGCGGTCGTTTCCGTTGCCGTCGCATAATCGATCGCCGCGATCTTTTCGTTCTCCGCCTTCACGATCTTGTTCATGGTCTCCTGCACGTCCTTGGGCGGATCGATCTCCTTCAGCTCTGCGCGGACGATCTCCAGGCCCCACTTTGCGCTCTCCTCCCGCAGCGTCTTCTGCAGCTCGAAGTTGATCTTCCCCCTCTCGCTGTTGGCAGATTTGAGGGTGAGCGTCCCGATGATGTTCCTGAGGGTCGTGCGGGCGAGATTGACGATCTGATACCGGTAGTTATAGACATTGTACTGAGAGGCCTTCACATTGTCTTCATCATTTCTGACCTTGAAGTAGATCTGAGCGTCCACCCGGGCATTCAGATTGTCGTTCGTGATGATCTCCTGAGGCTCCGCATCCACCATTTGCTCCGTGACGTCGACCTGGTAGAGCCGGTCGATGATCGGGATGATCCAATGAAACCCCGGCTGCGCGAAGCGGTTGTATTTGCCGAGCCGTTCGATCAGCGCACGGTGCGTGGGCCTGACGATCCTTATCCCTGAAAAAAATACCACCACAAGGATGGTAACAATAATTGAGGCGATCACGGTAGGTTCCTCCCTGGTTCGGTGTTGGTATGACGTTGATCGTGTAGCAATTTCGATGAACTCTGGGGAATCTCCCTCGCTCACCACTTCGCCGAGGGTGCGAGTCTATAAACCGTCTGCATGTCCTCCACAAGCTGCTTGAGATGCTGGACGTGCTCCCCGGGCGACGCGCGATTCGAATTCCGCCAGCCGTGCCTCGTAGTTCTTCTCGTGCATGTGCCCAGCCCTTCAAAAAAAACAGATTTCCAAAAGATCACGCCAAAAATATGGTCATCCTTGGGAATGAAGTAAACCGGCCGTCGTTCTGCGCGTCGCGATAGTTCAAAACGAGGCAAGAACCAACTTGACGGATGCGACAACAAGGACGACGGCAAGAAGTCTCCACAAGAGAATTCCCGAGAATTTGTTCGCCCCGAAGTGCGATCCGGCTAGCCCCCCGAGGAACGCCGCCAGAATCAACGGCAGCATATCGACAAACTCGAGGCCTCCCTTCGCGACCCTTCCACCCAATCCCGCCAGCGAATTGACCACGATGAAGAAGGCGGACGTCGCCGACGTTTTCTTCGCGTTGGCCCACCGCATGAGCAACATGACCGGGCTGAGGAAGATTCCTCCTCCAACGCCGACGACTCCAGACAACAGGCCGATGCCTCCCCCAACCGGCAGAGAGACCGGCCAGCTCACGTTCCGCTGAACGGCATCGGGATCTCCCCGGGTCACGCTGATCGCGAGCCGGAACGCGGCGATCACAAGAACCACAGCGAGGATCAAAAAGTACGTTCGATCAGAAACCCGGAGCAGCCCGCCGACGAACGCCATCGGAATCGAGAGAACGATGAACGGGAGGGAGAGCCTCCAGGAGAGATGGCCGGCCCGGTAGTACGAGAACATAGCCACCCCCGCAACGAGAACATTGAGCACGAGCGCCGTCGACGACATGACAGCCGGCGCGACCGCGAAGAAGGAGAGAACGGCGAGGTATCCCGAAGCTCCGCCGTGACCGACGGAAGAGTACAGGGCAGCAACAATAAAGATAAGGACCGAAATGATGACGAGTGTTCCGAGATCCATCCTCTACTCCGCCTTCTTCTTCCATCCGGGCCCTCTGACGACCATCCCCGGCTTCGCACCAGTGTGCTCTCCGTTCTTCAGGACTTGTCTCCCGTTGACGAAAACGTCAACCACACCCGTCGCGTATTGGTGCGGCTTCTCGTAGGTCGCGTGATCGCCGATCTTGGCCGGGTCAAACAGCACGACGTCCGCGTAATAACCCGGAATGAGCGCCCCGCGTTCCTGAAGGTGCAGGTTCTGCGCCGGCAGCGCCGTCAGTCGGCGGATCGCCTCCTCAAGAGGGATGATCCTCTCGCCCCGGACGTACCTGCCCAGCAGGCGCGCGACATTGCCGTATGCCCGAGGATGCGGATTTGACTTCAGGAAGACTCCTTCTGGCGCCAGCGAAGCCTCATCCGACCCGAAGCTGACCCACGGCAGCGCTATTTCCTTCTTGAGATTCTCCTCGGACATCAAGAAGTAGATGGTACCGACCCGGCTGTCGTCGTCGATGACGAGATCCATCGCAGTTTCTTCAGGGGATTCGTGGCGCAGCGCGGCGACCTCCTCCAGGGTCTTACCGGTCAGATACTTAAGGCTGTCCTGCTTGAAACTGACGAGCAGCACGTTCTTCGGGGAGTCTGCAGCGAGCAGAAGGTTCTCCCATTTGTCCGTCGGCGTGCGCATCTCCCGCACCACCCGTTTTCGAATCGCCGGGTCCTTCAACCATTTGATCCACTCCTTCAATCCCCCCTCCTGCACCCACGGCGGCATCGAAGCATCCAAACCGGTTGCTCCAGCCGTGTAGGTGTACATATCGGCTGTGATCTTGAGGCCCCCGCTCCGAGCCTTCTCCACCTCCTTGATAACCTCGTCCATCTTCCCCCAGTTGGACCGGCCGCTCGCTTTGAGATGGTAGATCTCGGCCGGAATTTGGGCCTCGCGGGAGATCTTGAGGAACTCATCGAGCGCCGGAATCAGTGCATTCCCTTCATTTCGGATGTGTGAGACATACATCCCCCCGTACGAGGCGGCGACCTTGCAGAGCTCGATCAGCTCGTCGGTCTTCGCGTAGTAGCCGGGTGCATAGATGAGCGCCGAGCCGACACCGAACGCGCCTTCCTCCATCGCCTGCCTCACTAATCCTCGCATCTGCTCGAGCTCCTGCGCGTTGGGCGCACGATCGGCGAAGCCGAGGACGTATTCGCGCACGGTTGCCGCTCCGACGAACGACCCTGCGTTCGTCGAAATCCCCCGCTTTGCGAGGTACTCGAGATAGTCGCTCAGTGTATTCCACTCTATCTTGTATTTGATATCTCCCTGTTGATCGGTCATCAACTGCTTCATTTTCTCGTTCAGCGGCCCCATCGATTCACCCTCACCGAACACCTCCAGCGTCACCCCTTGCCGGATATCGCTCTCCGACCGGCCATCCTCAATCAGCGACTCGGTGGCCCAGCTGAGCATGTTAATGAAGCCGGGCGCGACGGCAAGCCCTGACGCGTCGATCTCCGTTTTTCCACGGACATTTTCCCAGTTGCCCACTGCGGCAATCCTCTCACCCTTGATCGCGACGTCGGCGACGTACGGTGCCTTCCCGCTGCCATCGTAGATCGTGCCGTGTCGTATCACGACGTCATAGTCTGGTGCACGCGAGCAGCTCGCCAGCAGGAGCGCAAAAATAATTGCAGATGCTTTTCGGCTGAAATTCATCTCAACCTCTTCGTCAAGCGGCCTGGTCGCCTGGATCCTCTGACTCATCCGTCAGATCCCCTTCGTCCCCTTCCCCCTCGACGCCTGTGCCCCAGCCGTCATAGTCCCCCCCGTACGACTCAGCCAGGCTCGTGAAACGTTCGCTGATCCGATTCATCTCGTCGAGCGACGGCACGATCGTCTTCGTTGCGAAACAGAGCCACCGCTCTCCTTGCGCGCCCGGATCGACCTGGACGTCATACCCCTCTTTCTGAAGCTCGGCCGCGACCCGGTACGCCCCCTCTTCCGTGGGGAGGTAGATGAAAAACTCCACCTCACGAGGCTTGGAGACGTCGGCGCCAAGACGCCGCAGATGGTAGAGGACTCTCTCGTTGGCTTTCTTTGCTGCGTCCATATTCAGTCACAACGGTTGCCCGGGCTGTTCCGTCGCAAACTCACCGCTTCTCGTATCTTCGGCCTTCTCAGAAACACGATCATCAAACCGCACGGGATCACCCACAGGAAGAAGCCCGCAACGATCGTGAAGAAGCGGAGCGGATTGAGGTACGAGTACTGCCCGCCCCCGAGGCCCCGCAGCACCGCCGACAGGGTTTCCTGCATGCTCTGCCACATCAGATAGCTCAAGAGCGTATCGACCACGGCATTGAGAAGGCCGATCCAGCAAGCCGCCTCCATAGCAGTGCGCCCCCATGCTCGGAGTCTCAGGAATTGAACGCCGGCGACGAGGACGAAGAGGAAATAGAAGATTCCATAGACGGTCCACATGCGGCTGTAGCGGTAGAGATCCATCACTTTCTTCGTCGCCTGGGGGAGATACGGCGTCAGCAGAGGGCTATTGAGACCGAGGGTGTCGTAGGCGCCGAAGCTCAGGAGGATCACGAGGTTGACGAGCACCATGATCCCCGACGCGATGATGGAGCTCCAGCCGATGACCAGGACTGAAGTCGGCTTCACGGTGTGAGTGTTCATGCGCGTTCAGAATCTCGTTGGGTAAGGACTCGTGCGGTCACCGCAAATAGAGTACGCTGAGCGTGTGTTCGAGGACGGAACCGGCGAACGTGACGTGAACTTAGCGAAGAAGGCGGCGAGAATCAAGCGCGATTACAGTGACTGCTCGACGCCGAGCGCCACCTGCCCCGCCTCGTCGCGACTCTCGATGCCGGGGTTCCGCTTTTTTTTCGCGGGAAGCCGTTGGTTAGGCCGGCTTCCAAACTGATTGATCTCTTCTCTGTCAAAACGTTCCGAACTTGAATGTGAGCGTCGCGGTTACGCCGCTGAAGTCGCTGTCCTTCAATCCCACCTGGGAGACTCCGACGGCAATACGGTAGGATACTCCGGCATTGAGTCTGAACCAGCTCGTGACATTCAGCTCTGCGTTTGCGGCCGGCTCCAGGATGAACATAGAAGCAGTCTCACCCACCTGTTCATTGCTTCGCGAGAGGGGACCGACATCTTTGACAAAATTGGTCGCTCCGCCCCCTATGAACGTGTAAAGGCTATAGTGAGCCAAGGAAGTAGGATTGAAAATGTATTCCAGTTCAAAGCCTAAGTACCTGAATTCAATATCCAAAGGCCCTTCAAGGGGGAGTATGTTCGGAGCAGCATTGATTTCGTTGACGACGGCATAGGCTCCACCTCCAATGACCAACGAATGATCGAAGATCCAGCCTCCGCGTCCGCCCACCATGATTGCGCCCTGACCGTTGACAGAGGTGAATTTGACCACCGCTCCCCCGAACCCTCCTTTCGCAGCTTCGAGATTCAAAAGCGTTTGTTCCTGTGCGGTAAGATCGGCCGCAAAAGCAATCAGCGTGATGACGAGTGTGAGAAGTCGCATAATGTCCTCCTCTCATTGGCTTTGTGTGAGTACTACTAGTGTGAAGTGCAACGCCTCCTGATACCGAATCTTGACGTTTGGGGTTCCTGGAAACAGTATCCGAGGGCGGCCTGGCGCTCGGCATCAGCCGCGACTTGAAGCACTGTCAGCTTGATGCCGCTGTTGGATATCGATTGCGTCACAACCATTCTCTAAGAGAGGTCCCCCTCTTGCCTACTGCAACCGAACGACTGACGGTTTATGGAACAAGCTTTGGCCATCCGCGATGATGAACATGCCGGGAATCTCCCGTGAACGACGACCTACCCCGGGTCGCGCGCATCGGCGGCCAAAGTGAATCTCCTCGTTGTGGTGACGGACTCTCCTGCATTCGGCAGCACATTGAACGGGACGGCCTGCGGGTCCTCCGCAGGTTCGTAGCGCTGCGTCAGGCTTGAGGTTTCAATCACGGTTTCTGTCATGAGTTCTTTCCCGAATTTCAGGATTGGAGCGATCCGGTAGGCCACACTCGCAGGGAAAGGGCTCCGTCACACCTTCCGCATTCGTTCTTTCTTCAGGCGCTCCCACGCCTCGGGATTGAGCGGGCGGACCCAATCTCTGCCGATGAGCTCCCAATCCGGATCGTCAGGGTCCATGCCGAGCTCACGAATGGCCTCTTTTCCTGTGATGAAGAACTGGTTCTTGTACGGGAACAGGTAGCCGCCCTCTGATTCGAGCGAGGTTCGGGCTTCGTCGTACGTTCTAAACCAACGATTGACGAAAGCATCCATGCTCGGAGCATACATCAGCGTATCGTTCTTCTCAGATGTCTTCATGCTATCCTCCAGTAACGCTCAATGTGGCCTGCCAGACCGAAGCTCATCCCGGGATCGAGCTTCAGCGCGCGGGATCGACTGACCCAACTTACCCTGACTCGCCGCGACCCCCTCCCAGGACGCTCCCTGCCGGCTTGGGCGGACACTACATGTCATTGCTGAGAACGCCGGATTATCGAGCCCACCTGCCGCTTGGCGTCCTGACCGGGCCGGGGTGGAAAAACTTCTCCGGCGTCATGACGCCGTCCTTTTTGAACACCATCCCGTTTTTCATCACGAACTGCACGTTGCGCAACGCGTCGATATTGGTGAGCGGGTCGCCCGTTACCGCGATCAGATCGGCGTAGAAGCCCGGCTTGATCGGACCGCGCTCCTTGATGATGTCGGCGGCTTTGTAGCCGTTGATCGTCATCGCGCGGAGGATATCGGCCGGGGGGATGCCGGCCGCCTTCCAAGTTTCGAGGAAGGCAATTGTCAGGTCGCCGCGGGTCAGCCACTCGCCGGTCTTCTCGTTCTTCATCCGCTCATTCCAGTAGTCGAGATCCGTCGAGAACGTCAGCGGCACCTTTTTCTCCCAAGCGTCGCGCAGATTCGCGACCGTCCGTTTGAACGCCTCTTCGCTCCCCCGGTACGTCATGAAAGGCGTATCGGTTCCGTTCAGAAAAATTCCTTTTACGGCCATCAGCTTGTGGTGTTCCGGCGTCAGCGCGTTTCCGTGCGCAATCATGTGGATCCCCGCATCGATGGCGCGCTGCGCTCCATCGGCGGTCTGCACATGCCCCTCGACCTTGCAACCGCCCTTCGCGGCCTCGCTGATGGCCAGCTTGATGTCTTCAACCGAATAGCCCCACGGCTTGCAGTCAAT
>Ga0315277_10000284_pt1 | contig 83772 bp, 64 predicted proteins | sample YL17G05_15_MG_FD_203695 | JGI IMG/M metagenome (GOLD analysis project Ga0315277, IMG submission 203695) | Sediment microbial communities from Yellowstone Lake, YNP, Wyoming, USA - YL17G05_15 | ecosystem: Environmental > Aquatic > Freshwater > Lake > Sediment | place: USA: Wyoming | collected...
ACACCCCGCGTTGGCGCATCGACCGGCTTAAGCTTCGGGTGAGACTCCATGAAGAATCCATCCGATGTCTTTGAAAGCGTCAACAAGCTGGAAATCTTGGCTAAGTCCTTAGGTGGGATAACTCCAACGGACAACACAAGCATATCAAACTCATGCCGTTCAAGTTTGCCCGTTGTCGTGTTCTCAACGGTTACGATAAGGTTACGCGTCTTCGGGTCCTCGATAACATCACCCGGAAGCCCGCGTATATAGCGCGTCCCGGCCTGCTTCGACCGCTGGAACATATCCTCGAACGATTTCCCGAACGCGCGGATGTCCTGGTAGAACACCGTGTTCTCGACGTCGGGATAATGGTCGGCTAAAAGCAGAGTGTCCTTTATTGTATTCATGCAGCAGATGTTTGAGCAATACGGCCTGCCTATTTCGGGGTTACGCGAGCCGACGCATTGGATGAAACCTATGCGCTTCGGTCGCTTATGGTCGCTTGGCCGCACGAAATGCCCGCCGGTCGGGCCACCCGCGCAGATAAGGCGCTCGAATTCCATGGTGGTGACGACATTGCTGAAGCTTGTGTAGCCATATTCATCCATCTCGGTCGGGTCGTAAACATCAAGTCCTATTGCGACGATAACCGCGCCGACCTCGCGAATAATTATCTCATCGCGGTCATCGTAGTTAATAGCTTTCTTCTCGCAAACATCCTCGCATTTGCCGCAAGCAAGGGGGTTGTTCCCAAGGCAGTCGTTCATATTGAGGATATAGGAACATGGCACCGCCTGCGGGAATGGGATATAAATGGCCTTACGGGTGCTAAAGCCCATCTGGTATTCATCGGGCTTGGCGATAGGACAGACTTTGACGCACTCCCCACAAGAGTTGCACAAGTCGGGGTCAACATAGCGCGCCTTCTTACGGATTTTCACCGTGAAGTTACCGATGTAACCGGAAACGCCCTCTACTTCGCTGTAGGTGAGGAGCTCTATATTGGGATGTCGACCGACATCTATGGCCTTAGGCCCGAGAATTCATATAGAGCAGTCCATGGTGGGGTATGTCTTATCAAGCTGGGCCATAATCCCACCGATGGACGCCTCCTTCTCGACCAGAACCACGTGATGTCCCGCGTCGGCCAATTCCAAAGCCGCCTCTATCCCTGCGACCCCGCCGCCGATGACCAAGGCGGATTTGGTAACCTGAACCGACATCTCCTCCTGCGGCTGCAGGAAACGCGCCCGCGCCACCGCGCTTGCTACAAGGTCTTTGGCCTTTGCCGTCGCCCCTTCGCGGTCACCCGCATGCACCCATGAACAATGCTCGCGGATGTTGGCCATCTCCATCAAATACGGATTCAGCCCCGCCTCGAGGACACACTGTCGAAAGGTTGGCTCGTGCTGTCGCGGCGTGCATGATGCGACCACGACGCGGTTAAGGCGGAATTCGTGGATGGCGTTCTTAATCTCGTTCTGCCCGGGGTCCGCGCAAGTGTACTTGTTGCGCACCACGCATGCCACATCGGGCAATGTCGCTGCATAATCCGCTACGGCCTGGCAATCAACCGCACCGGCGATATTCAGGCCACAATCGCAGACGAAGACCCCAACACGGATTTCATCGCCTGCCGCTTTATCAGCCATTTAGAATCCCTCCAGATTCCAAAAGTCATTTATCAATTACGATTTATGGGCGAAGCATTTGAAGACAAATGCTTCGCCCCTACAATGCAAGCGCATCGGCGATAAGCTCGGCTATATCGCGCATTTTTATCTCAATATCAAGCTTGAGCTTCGGGTCCTGCATGGCGCATTGAAAGTGAATCTGGCACTTCGGGCACGCGGTAAGCATCAATTGCGCACCGGTATCCCGCGCCTCCTTCAGGCGCTCCACCTGGATGAACTTGGCATAGCGGTCGCAGTTCGACCATGGGCCGCCCGCGCAACAAGTTGAAGATTGCCGATGATGTAACATCTCGATGAGCTCGACCCCCGGCAACGCCTGCAAAAGCTCACGCGGCGGGTCGTAGATGCCGAGGTGACGTCCCAACCTGCATGGATCCTGGTATGTCACCTTGGTGATATCGGTTTTCTTGAATTTAAGCTTGTCCTTATTGGCAGCTATGTATTCAGTGATATGCATCACCTTCGGCGGCATGCCAGTGTAATAAGGCGCGTAGTCAATCCTCCATGTACGCAGGCACTCGGCGCAGGATGTGACGATAACCTCGGCGCCGCTGTTGGCAACGAGCTCCACATTGTGCTTTACGAGCTTCTCGAAATTCGTCCTGTCGCCGTTCCATAACAGGTCATGGCCGCAGCATCGCTCCTCTGGTGAGACCACGGGTGTGATGCCAAGCTTATTCAACAGCTTGATAGACGCCTTCGTCCCTTCAAGGGTATGCACATTGAAGTCGGTGAAGAAGGCGTCGTAATACATCGTGCAGCCGGTCCAGAAGAATACCGTGCCCTTCTTGGGGTCTGTCTTCAAGTCACGGGTAAGCCATCCGAGGCGGTTCTGCTGAGTCCCGCCCTTGGCCATCATACGCATTGCCGACTGCAACGCACCACCATGAGGGCATTCGGGCTCGACGCCGTCGTGGAACGCGAGCTCCCTCAGGTTCTGCACAAGTTGCGTGAACCCGACCCCTGCAGGGCAGCGCGCATCGCACAGGCTGCAGGTGAGGCATCTGTACAATGTGCCGTTGCTGAATATCTCCCTGCTCTGGCCAAGGTTTGTACCTAAGACCTGCCGGCGCGGGATATAGTCGGCCCCTGCGCGCGCTATCGGGCATGATGCGGTGCATTTCCCGCAATCGTAGCAGGCCCATGCATGTGTTCTTTTCGCGATTTCAAAAAGTTCCGACATTCCAAAAAACTCCAATTGATATTAAGCGCCAAGTTTAATGCCGGCAAAAGGGCTGGGGCCCAGAGCGCGTACCTGGTCGGTGAATTCGTTGATAACCTGCGCGAAGCGGTTGCCCTCCGCGGCGCTTATCCACTCGAGCCGCAGACGCCCTTCTTTTATGCCAAGCAGTCTTACTATGGCCTTGGTTTTTTCAAATTGCTCGACCGCCCTTTCGTTGCCGAAAATATAATGGCAATCACCGAAATGGCAGCCCGACACCAGCACCCCATCGGCCCCCTTCTCAAATGCCTTCAACACGAAACCGGGTTGTATACGCCCCGAGCACATGACACGTATTATTCGGAAATATGGCTGATGCTGGAACCGCGACACGCCCGCCGTATCCGCTCCAGCATAGGAACACCAATTGCATGCGAAAACCACGATGCTCGGGTTCCAGCTTCGGGGAACCTTCACGGCCTTTTCGCCGCTTGTATCTTCAACATTTTTCTTCGTTCTTTTTTTGCTCATCTCGACGCCTCTGTAGTGAAGAACGCGTCTATCATCGCGTTAATCTGGCTATCGGTGAAGTGGCTCGCGGTGATGGCCCCCGACGGGCACCAGCTTCCGCATGTCCCGCACCCTTTGCAGAGGCTTGCGTTTATCTCGGCCGCATAAGTGCCGTCCTCCGCCATAACGAGCTTCGGGGCCTGGAAGAGGCATATCTCAACGCACTTGCCGCATGCACGGCACTTTTCTTTGTCAACAACCCCTACTGTCGGGTCGAGCTTGACCCTTTCATGCGCTAAGAATGTCGCGGCTTTAGCTGCCGCAGCTGATGCCTGCGCGACAGTATCGACTATATCCTTGGGCCCCTGTACCGTCCCCGCAAGGAAAACGCCCTCAACCGCCGTCTCAACCGGCGCTAATTCAGGGTGGCGTTCGAGGAAGAACCCGTCAAGCCCGAGGCTTGCCTTGATGATATCGTGGAACTTCGCGGTATCAGGCTGCTTGGGCCTCATACCAACACCAAGGACAACAAGGTCGGTAGGGACTTCCAACTGTCGGTTGAGAAGCTCATCGAATGACCGCACCGATTCAGCGCGTTTCTTGCCTATAACTTGCGGTTTCTCTTCGGGGTCGATACGTATGAACAGAACGCCCTTCCCCCTTGCCTCGCGATACATCTCCTCCGCGCCGGTGGAGATGGTGCGTATGTCGCGATAGAAGATGGTGGACTCGATTCCCTGCTCGGCAAGGTGAATGGCCTGCTTTATCGCGGTAGGGCAGCAATAGCGCGAGCATCCGGTGAAGCCTTCCTTCTCGCGGGAACCAACGCAAAGGATGAACGATGCGCTCTTCGGCTTCTCACCATCGATCTTCAAATCCCCTTCGCTCTCCAAGAGCTTCCTTTCAAGCTCCTGGCTGGTGATAACATTGGGAAGTTTGCCGTAACCATACTCACCCTGCGGGTCATAGAGGTCGGCCCCGATAGCAAGGATGATTGCGCCCACATGCAAAATCTCATCAGTTGCCCCGGAAAGCTTCACTTCGAAATTGCCGACATAGCCGGTGATATCCTCGACGTCCGTATTCAAAAGCACTCGCGCGCCGCTTTTTTTGAGTATCTCCAATTTTTCCTTGAGCACTTCATCAGCGGGACGGCTGGTCGGATAGAGCCATTTGAGATTTGGACTGGTAAGGCGTCCGCCAAGCTGGTCGGTCTTTTCCACGAGCGTTACCGGGAAGTCCTTGAATGCAAGGTCGGTCGCGGCTTGTATGCCTGCGATGCCGCCGCCGATGACGAGAGCCGATTGGATCATCGGCACATCCGATGCGACAAGCGGCTTCAACATGCGCGCCCTCGCGACGCCCATCCTGATGAGCGTACGCGCCTTCTCCTGGGCTTCCTCCGGATGCTCCGCGTGGACCCAGGAACACTGATCGCGTATATTGACCATTTCAAACAGAAAAGGATTGATTCCTATCTGCGCGCATGTTTCCCTGAAGATGGGCTCGTGCGTACGCGGCGTGCAAGCCGCTACAACTATCCTGTTCAAATAATTTTCTTCAATAAGCTGAACAAGCTCCCCCTGGCCTGTTGATGAGCATGCGAATTGATTGCCCACCGCCGCGACAACATCGGGGATGCTCGCGGCGTATTGCACGAGGTCGTCTATATCCAGCAATCCCGCAATATTAATCCCGCAATGGCATATAATAACACCGATACGCGGCGGGCCCGACATATCCTTCGGTTCCGCATGTGTATCCTTCAATTCGATACGATGCCCGACAAGGAACTTCTGCGCCCTTGATGCAACCGCCGATGCCTGCGCTACGCAGTCGGGGATAACCTGGGGTCCTACGGCGCTGCCGCATACGAAAATCCCTTCCCGCGTACTGTCCACAGCGGAGATAGCCGGGTCGCGACGTGCAATGAAGCCGTACTGGTCGGTCTCGATGCCCAAAATTTTCGCTAACTCGATGGCGCCGTCGTTCGGCGCGGCCGCGACAGACAGCACAACGAGGTCAGCGGGGATGCGTTTCAATTCATGGGCTATGGTATCCTCAACAAAAACTTCAAGCGAACCATCCTTTGCGGGGCTCACATCAACTTTCGCGGGACGGCCCCTGATATATTCCGCGCTCTTCTCATCCTGCGACCTTTTCACGAAATCATCGAACCCTTTGCCGAACGCGCGTATGTCGGTGTAGAGAATCGTGATATCCTCGACCTCCGGGTCATGCTGGCGTATCAGCATCGAGTCCTTTACCGCGTTCATGCAGCAGAAACGGCTGCAATAAGGCCGCCCGCCTTCACCGCGGGCCCCGACGCATTGGATGAATACTATTCGCTTCGGCGTTTCCATATCAGACGGGCGCACCACATGGCCGTGTGTAACACCCGTGGCGTTGAGCATGCGCTCCAACTCAAGGCTGGTGACAACATCGGGGAGACGGCCATAGCCATAGTTACCCAACTTCCTCGCGTCGAATTCCTTGAAGCCGACCGCGACAAGCACAGCCCCGGCATCGACCTCGAACTCCTCCGGCTCCATATCGAAATCGATTGCACCGACTTCGCAGGCCTCGACGCACCGGTTGCAGGCAAGTAGTTTTTCGTTAAGGCACGCTCCGGTTTCCCGCTTCTTTTCATAAACACGTTTGAACAGCTTGCGGATTTTGGTAACAAGGGCATGGTCATTTATGCACGGGTCACGGTCGATCACATAGGCTGCCGGTACTGATTGCGGGAACGGACGATAGATGGCCTTGCGGGCTTTGAGCCCGACATCGAATTCGTTCCCGACGACCTGAGGGCAAGCATCGGCACATAACCCGCATGCCACGCAAAGGTCCTCACGGACAAAGCGTGGATTTTTACGGATCAGCGCCCGGAAATTCCCGGGCTCACCCTCGAAGCCTATGACCTCTGCGTTAGTCACTACATCTATCAGTGGATGCCGACCGGCATCGAGCATCTTAGGCCCGAGAATTCATATGCTGCAGTCCATCGTGGGGAAAGTCTTGTCAAGCTGGGCCATGCGCCCGCCCAACGTCGGAGACTTCTCCACCAATGTAACCCGAATACGCGCATTGGCCAAATCAAGGGCAGCCTGGATACCGGCAATGCCGCCGCCGATAACCAAGGCCCGTTTGTCGGTTACAGGCTCAATGTGCTCTTCAGGTTTTTCGGCATGATTAGCCATCTGTCTATCCTTTCGGTGGGGCCGAATCCCCTGAGCCGTATTATTCTGTCTTCTCCTTGCCGGCAGCCGCCTTGGCCTTCCCGGCTTCTTTGGCGTAATGCTCCTTGTAATAATCCACCCCGGCGTCGAACGCCTTCAAATTCAGTGCCTCAGTCCCCGCCGGGACGGAATTCTCGACTGCTTTGCGTATAGCTTCTTTGGGCACGATTTCAGTTACTGCGGCGAAGAATCCCACCATCACGATATTCTGCACAATTGTCCGTCCGAGGGATTCGGCGATACGCGTGGACGGCACGCCAAACGAGGGTTGCCCCTTCTTTATTTTCGGATGGACGAGGTCGAGTTCATAAATCAGGGTGCCATCATCCTTAAGCTCATCAGCGAATTTTTCATAGCCCTCGGACGACATAACCACGAATATATCCGGCCGCTGTATGTATGGATACAACACCTCGGTGTCATCGACTGTAACCGTCGAGCTGCAGGCGCTGCCGCGCGCCTCAGGGCCGAAGCTCTGAATCATCGTCGCATGTTTGCCCGCGAATATGGAAGCGGCTTTACCGATGATAAACCCGCTCAAGACCACCCCCTGGCCGCCGAAGCCGGTGATGCGGATTTCGGTCCTATCCATTCTTTATCCAACCTCCTTCGGGCGGCATCGGGATATATTTGTCGCCTAAAGTTTTTTTGTAATGCTCGTCCTTCATTTCCAAGAAGGTCGGGCGTTCCTCATCGACGAATTTACCGCAGATTATTTTATCCTGGAAGCCGATGTCAACCTCGTGTGTATCAGCCCCGTGGCGGATTTCCGCGCTGTCATGGTAGAACTGCATAAGGTTGAAGCCGCTGCCCAACTTGTTGAGGCGCGCGTAAAGGGTCGAGCAGGGCGCGATAACCTCGATGAAACGGAAACCCTTACGGTCGATGGCTTCCTTGAATGACTTGGTAAGCCGGCGGATATGCAAACAGGTCCAGCGGGCGACATAGGTTGCGCCACAACTCGCTGCCAAGTGCGGCAGGTTGAACGGGCGCTCGAAGTTACCGAAGGGCATTGTCGATGATTTTGCCGTAAGCGGCGTTGTCGGGGCGTTCTGGCCGCCCGTCATACCATAGATGAAATTGTTGACGAGGATGATAAGCAGGTCCATATTACGCCGCGCGGCGTGGATGAAGTGATTGCCGCCGATGCCGACGAGGTCGCCGTCGCCGGAGAATACGGTCACGAGCAATTCGGGCCGTCCGAGCTTGAGGCCCGTTGCGAATGGGATGGCCCGCCCGTGGGTGGAGTGGAAGCCATCCAATTTCATGTAACCCGCTACGCGGCCCGTGCAGCCGATGCCGGAGACAATCGCAACCTTATCAAGGTCCACGCCGGTTTCTTCGAGGGCCGTGGCATAGCATTTCACCACGGTCCCGATGCCGCATGTGGGGCACCATATATGGGGCATGCGGTCCATCCGGATATATGGGGATATCGGATGTTCACCGACCGGTACGATTACATCTTTGTCATTCATGACTTTACTCAATTTGCGGCCTCCAATATCACATCGGCGATTTTTTCAGGATCATGCACTCCGCCCCCGCCGTGGGGGACAAGTATTGCCGAGGCTTTACCCGCGGCGCAACGCTCGACCTCAAGTACCATCTGGCCGTAGTTTATCTCCGGCACAACGAAAGCCTTGATTTTACCGGCCAACTCATTAATGCGCTTCTCCGGGAAGGGCCATACGACGATGAGCCTTATCACGCCGACCTTGACGCCCTTCTTACGTGCGATGGCGATGGCCCGTCGTGCGACGCGTGCCGTGATGCCATAGGTCACAAGCACCACATCGGCGCCATCGGTTTGCTCCTCATCGAACCTGACTATCTTATCAACGTTAAGCCTTATCTTGTCGATAAGATGGTGGACATTCCATTCCTGGCATTCGGCGCTCATCACAGGATAGCCCCGCTGGTCGTGGGTAAGGCCCGTGGTATGGAATTTGTAACCATCCCCGACACGCGCGAACTCCGGGATTGACCCGCCATCGAAGCGGTAGGGCAGGAATTCGGCGGGTGATTTCTTGGTGAGCTTGCGCGGGACAACCTCGATTTCATCGGCCTTGGGTATGACGACCTTCTCGGTCATATGGCCTACGCATTCATCCATCATGAACATAACCGGGACGCGGTACAGTTCCGCGAGGTTGAAGGCGTCGATGGTCAGGTTGAATGCTTCCTGGGGGGATTGGGGGCTAAGCGCGATAACCTCGTAGTCGCCATGGGAGCCCCATCGGGCCTGCATCATATCGCCCTGGCCGGTCATAGTGGGAAGGCCGGTAGACGGCCCGCCGCGCTGGACATCCACCACCACGCATGGGATCTCCATCATCGCGGCAAGCCCTATGTTCTCCATCATCAGGCTGAAGCCGGGGCCGCTTGTGACCGTCATCGCTTTGGAACCGGTCCATGAACCGCCGACAACAGCCGCCATACTCGCCATCTCATCTTCCATCTGGATGAAAGTCCCGCCCATGAACGGGAACCTTCGCGCGATACGTTCGACAACTTCGGTCGACGGTGTAATCGGGTAGCCTGCAACGAACCTGCATCCCGCGGCCATCGCTCCCTCGCCGCAGGAATAGTCGCCATCGAGATAATGAGCGCCTGTAAGGACACCCGAGGGGTCAGCTTTCACTTCCCTTCCTCCTTGTTATTTACTGTTTGCATTTCTTCCTCTTTGGGCGGTTCCGCAAGGCATTCGGCCGGTTCAAGGCTGAATATTGCGAACTCGGGACATATCATCTCGCACAGCTTGCAGTTGACACACTCCCCCTGCTTGACTACTTTTGGTGGATGATAGCCTTTGATGTTGAACTCCTCAGACATTTCAAGCACATCTTTAGGGCAGTACTCAACGCAGAACGAGCAACCTTTGCATCGGTCGACGATGATACACACCTCGCCATGCGGGACTTTAATCTGCTCAAAGTCCAAAGGTTTTCGCCAGTATTTCATAATATTATCGGGATGCGAATGTCATTGGGGCATGCATACAGCAGGGACAGGCCGGGTTCCCCACCGCATCCCGTCTCCTTTGTGAATTTATCCAAAAATTTGTAACTTAATAGTTGCTAACCCACCTCTTATCCGGGCCGAGGCATATAAAAAGCCCCGCTGGACTTAAGCGTAGGCAACGAAACAAATGACTTCAAGTTAGTTCTTTTATTCACAAGTAACCAATAAGGATTTTAGCATTTTTAAGATGTTATAGCAAGCCCAAAACTGAAGGGGTTATTGGGTAACCCAGTTCGGCAATTGAAAAGCTGCTCCTATTCAGGCAATGAATTGGGCGCCACGGTCAGACGAGTCTTCGAGCATGCCCGTGTCTGCATGAGGCCTATAAAGCCCTTCACGGGCAGCCCTCGAAGACCCAAGCCGCCCGTGGCACCCATCCTTTTCATAAATCAAGCACCTTTTCCATTGCCCCTGTTCTGCTGGGGATTACTTTCGCAATGGTAGGGCAGCCGCTTGTGAATCAAATCACTTTCGGGGGTAAATATTAATGGACGAAAAGGCTGGGGGATAAACAGGGCGAAGCATTTGGAAGACCGAATGCTTCGCCCCTACAAGAAAACCGCGTTAATGCATTTCATCCATAGGCTAATCCATGGGCTCGGGGTTACCCTCTTCGAACTCGCCGGTGGACTCGGCGGGCGCTTCGATTGCGTCGACGGCTTCCTGGGCCGATTCGCGGATTAATGTATTGGCGTCATTTTCGGCAATATCCTTCAGCTTAGGAAGTGCATCCGATGCGGCGGGGCCGAAGGCGGCAAGGGCCTCGATGGCGAAGTCGCGCACGGTATCCTCCTCATCGTCCAGGGCCGCGATGAGCGCGGGTATGGCGACATACGCCGACGCGCCAATTTCGCCAAGCGCCCAGGCGGCATCGGAGCGTACGAGCGGCTCGACATCCTTCAGCGTTTCGATGAGTGCGGGTACGGCATCCTTCGCATCGGGGCCGATGAACGCCAATGTGCGGGCGGATTCCTCGCGTATCTTCGCATCGGGATTCTTCAACCCCTTGATAAGCGCGGGCACCGCATCAGGGCCCATATCGCGGAGGGCTTTTACAGCGGCGGGATAAGTATCTTGATTGCCCAATTGCGCAATCAATTTGTCGGTTGATGATGAATCGTTCCCTTTATTACCGCAGGCAAGGGAGAATAATGCGATTATGAAAAGCAAAATGTATTTATGCATCGTTGGACCTCATAAGGTTATTTTAGCACCAACAGAGCGCGGATGCCCGTTGCCTGTTGTTTCGGGACACCCCTGTCCCGAAACATTTGTCGCTCCCTCACGGTCGCGGCTCGGATATCTCTTTTTGCAGGCGGGACGCCTGCGCTACAACAGCCGGGTGCCACGGACAGGGTGTCTTCGGCCTGCCCGTGTCTTCTATAAAATGACATTAGTTAAACGATTAACCTTGAATATATTAATCGTGGCGGCCCGGCGGGTCGCCCTGGGCGCACGCAGTGCGCCCCTACGGAAGATGCTGGTTTCGGGACAGGGGTGTCCCGAAACAATGAGAAGTTCTCAATTTCCCGGTTATTTTTGAACTCCTTTTGTTTCTTTCATCGAGTTCACGATTTTCTTCATAGCTGCATAGGCATCGGCTTCGTATTTATGTTTCTTCTCTTCGGTTTGCATTTGATCAAGCAGTGGCAAGGCCGGGGCGGCTTCAGCTCCTATGTTGCCAAGCGCAACAATAGCCCCTCTGACAACCTTATCATCAGGATCTTCGAGAGCCTTTATCAATGCGGGTACCCCAACGGAAGCACCGGGACCAATCTTACCCAAAGATTCGGCCGCAGTTAAGCGCACCGATGGGTCTGCACTGCCAAGCGCTTTAATCAGCTCAGGCACAGCCTTAGACCCGATCTTCGCAAAGGCATCCGCAGTCCAATCACGCCACCAAGATTCATCCTTTCCCATAATTCCAATAAGACCATTAATGGCTAAATCATCGGTAGGGTCTATTTCGCGAAGATAACCAAGCGAAATAGATCTGACGTAATCATACTCATCCATTAAAGCCTTAATCAGAGCTGGGACAACCTTGTTTGTTGGTTTGCCGATTTGGCCAAGGGCACCGACAACAACGCTGCGTACTACCCTATCCTCATTATCGATATTATTAATCAATTCAGGAACAGCTTCCTCAGCATTCGGGCCGATGTTGCCTAAAGCGCGGGCTGCTAATCTCTTAATATATGCATCATTATTTTTCAATGCTTGGATGAGTTGTGGCACAGCCTTAGGGCCTGATCTGCCGAGGGCATTAGCTGCCGCATCAGAGATTTTAGGAGGGTCTGCAAAAGCCATCGGCACTCCCTTAGGGGCAATCGGTTTTTCAAAACCAGGTCTATTATCGTTAAGATATCCTAATAAATACTCAGCCGCCGGTGCTGCATCTGGCCCGATCCCGGCAAGCGCTTCGATAGCTGAGTACAATGTCCTGATGTCATTTTGCCTCAGAAATTCGGTCAACCTTGGTACGGCATCTTTGGCATCAGGGCCGATCTGACCCAAGGCAAAACAAGCTGATTTCTGAACCTTAATATCCGGGGAATCCAGCATTTGAACCAACCGGGGAACCGCTTCCTTGGCGAGTGGGCCTGCCACGCCGATCACATGTGCCGCGGCCGAGCAGACTTCGGGGTGTTCATCGCCGAGCAGCGGAATAGCTTTATCCAAGAACTCCTCCGCTTCTTTGGGAAACTCCGCGAGTCCCTTAAGGGCCGCCCTGCGCATTTCCCAATCAGGATCGTCGAGAGCGTCCAATAAAGCGGGGACCCAAGGTGGGTGATTGGCAAGGATCTCTCTCGCGATATCCCGGTTAGTCCGGTCTTCACCTGCTAGATACTTGGCAACGTAGGGCGCAAGCTCGCCCACATCGGCTTCTGTATTTCGAAGGTTCATAAGGGCTATGAAGCGATGTCCCACACTCCCACTCTCGAGGGCTTCGATATACTTGGGGACATTCTCCTTGCTTGGGGGCGGAATATCACTCCACTGAGACTTGTGATGACAGCTTGCTATAAGCAATAGGGGCACAATCACCACGAGAATCTCGATATATGATTTCATCACAACCCACCTCCTTGCTAAACCTTGGGATTATCAGTCCGCTGAGACGGTTCACAGGGCTACGTATTCACCACCTCGCCCCCTTCCCCAATCGCTTTCGCCTCTTCCGCAGGGATGGCGGTGAGGGTGCCCAGGCTTGTGGAGAATTTGTCGAGCTTTTTGCTGGTCTCGGAATATTTCTGCGTGGCGTTGCGAAGGTGGGTGCCCATGACCTGGTAATCCGCTACGATACCCGACATCTCGCTGTTCAACTGGCTAAGCCGCGCAAGGACTTCCTTCGTACGCTCCTCGAGCTGCATGCCCTTAAGGCCCATCGCGACGGTCATGAGGTATGCGAAGAAGTTGTTGGGGCTTACCGGGATGACGCGCTTGGCGATAGCATAGTCGCTCAGCGGCTTGTCGCCCTCGAATTCGGCGGTAACCATTTCATAGTAAACATTTTCCGCGGGAACATACATGAAGGCGAACTCGAATGTCCCCTCCGTGGGGCGGATATATTTGCGCGCGATGTCGTCCACGTGCTTCTTGACATCGTTGCGGAAGCGCACCTTCGAGCCCTTGTCGATATCCTCCCCTTCCTTCGATGATATGAGCCTGCGGAAATTCTCGAGGGGGAACTTTGCGTCGATGGGGACGAGCATCCCGCCCGCGAGCCGTATGACCGCATCGACCGTCTGGCCGTCGTTGAAGGAATATTGCAGCGTGTAATGTTCCTTCGGCAGATGCTGCGCTAAGAAGTCGGCGAGGAAGGCTTCGCCGAACCCGCCGCGAGCTTTGGGGGCTTGCAATATGTTCGCAAGCTCCTCAACCTGCAGGCCGACCTTGCTGATATTTTTCTGCGCTTCCTCAATCTGCCCTATCTGCTTTTGCAGGTTGGCGAGGACGCTGGTGGATGCCTCGATACGTTGCGAAAAATTTTTGTTCGCTTCCTGAATGACAGTCACGTTCGATTCGAGCCGCTGGTTTATCTGGGTTACAGCGACCTCGATGCGCTTATCGACCTGGTCGGTTACCGTTTTCAGGCGGTCGTCGAGTTCCTTGCGTCCCGATGTCAATGTCTGGTCGACGGTGGTGCGCATGTTGTCAATGTTTTTCGTGAAGGCATCGTTTTGTTTGCCGAGCCAGTCGACGACGTTTTTGCCGACGTCGCCGATCTTGCCGTCGAGCTCCTGGCGCATGGTAGTGAGCCTGCCGTCGAATGCGCCTTCGTTTTCCTTCATCTTTGAGCCTACCTGGTCGACGAGGTCGCGTCGCAGGTTGCGCTGCGCCATAGTTGAAATAGCCAGCACAATTACTGCGATGAGCATGACGACTTGAATAATGAGGGAGATATTGATTGTCTGTTCGGGCATGATAAACCTCCTTATCCCATAAAGAATTATATGTTTATTTAAGACCGTATTAAATGGCAAGGGGAAAATTCGTGGGGGCGAAAGAAAAATTTTTATGCCGCTTGTCATAAAATCCCTTGACAGAGGAATTTTCGGCAATATAATGAGACGTAATTTCGACCCTCCTCATAAGGAAGAAGACCTCTCGTAGGTCTTCTTTCCTTTAGGTGAAGTCCCAAAGTTGTCATGAAGCGTCAATAAGTTTATCCTGATGATGTAAAGAGAGTGATTTGAAGGGAATATGGTCAGTTTTTTGAGTAATAGGCTATGTCGCTCCCTCCAAGCTTCGCTAAAGCTACGGCGGACAAGTACGGTCGCGGTTCGGAGATTTTCCACCGGGTCCCGGCAAGTGGCTTGCCGGGCTACATATCACGACTCTAAAGAAGGGTGCCGCACACTTCAGTGTGCGGAGAACCCGGATATTAAGCGACATTGGCGCACACTAAAGTGTGCGGCACCCAACATTTTCCATGTTTTGGGACAGTTCAATAGCAGGGCCGGAATCTTCATTGTCATTTCACTTCTCCTCTCATTATCCTGTGGCAAGGCGGGGACTGCGCCGACTTATGTTGATCTCAGAGAGATGGTTCTCATCCCCGCGGGGGAATTCATAATGGGCTCGGATATGAATTGGATGGAAGCGCCGCAGCATACCGCATACACCGATGCATACTGGATTGACAAGTACGAGGTGTCGGTGTCGGAGTATGCGAAATTCGTGCGCGAGACGGGGCATCGTGCGCCGAAATACTGGTTCCGCACAGGGGGCGAACCGGGGCCGGGGGCGGATATGCTGCCGGTTGTCTATGTCGATTATTATGACGCGTGCGCGTATTGCGAATCGCAGGGTAAGCGTCTGCCGACCGAGGCGGAGTGGGAGAAGGCCGCGCGTGGTACGGATGGCAGGAATTACCCCTGGGGCAATGAATGGAACCCGGATTACACCAACACGTGGGAGAAAGGGCCGCATAGAAGGTCGGCGGTGGATGCGTATGCGCAGGGGGCGAGCCCGTATGGGGTCATGAATATGGGCAGCAATGTGTGGGAGTGGACATCGTCGTGGTTCATAAATTACCCCGGCGCGGAAACAGCATTCGATTTCACGGGGACTGATATTGTCCTGAAGGGCGGAAGCTGGCTCGATTTTGCCGATTCAACGCGGCCAGCGGGGCGCAAGGACTTCACGCCATATATACGCTTCAACACAATCGGCTTCAGATGCGCGAAGGATGCGGAGTGAGATAAAGCCAAATATCCCAGTATTATCATTTCATTTATTCTGGTATAATACTGCTGTCCACCACTACTCCTCGGCAAATACGGTTTTGCTGCATAAGTCCCCCTGAAGGAGGGCCGCTGAGATGTCGAGACTTTCTTCTTCTCTCCCAACCCTGCTTGCGATTTGCATGCTCCTCATTGGATGTTCCGGTGGCATAAACCCCGTTGCGCCACAGGAAAACGCGAATGCTCCCGTTATGGAGAGCCAGACCGATACGTCGCATTCGCTCTGGGGCTTATGGGAAATTTACTTCGACCCCGGCGAATCGGGAATCGTTATCGAGCCTTTATGTAATGCTCAGACGCACTACAACGTCAACTATATAATTCTCCCCCCGGCTTGCGATGACTGTTTGAAGATAAAGGTCAATGCCTTCGACCCCGACACGGGCATCCTCGACGCGGACGTCACGTTGCGAAACCCGCTTGAACTTACCGGCTATGATGTCCGCGGAATTCTGTTCACCGATTCGGCGGGGCACCAGCTTGTTAACGCCGATGATTGGGTCGGCCTGTGGGATATACCGGGCGGGAAAGATATTAACCCGTTCAAGCTGTATGCCGGGTCGGAACCACAATGGGGATTTGCACCCGGGGCGATGTATACGGAGAATTACTTAGTCCAAATGCCAAAGCCTCCCCAGTACGGAGCAATCACATTCGCGGTGGACGCCTCATGGCCGGGTAACTGCAAGGAGCCGAAGCGAATAACGGGGCAGCATGTCATAGGAGATATCGATACCTTGGGATTGAGCACGGCGCTGATCCAGGTTTATGTTGTGGACTGGCAAGAGAATGTCACATCGGTGAAGCTCGACATAACCCCATTGGGCGCCCCCGGGCCGTTGGATTTTACGTTGAAGGCCGGGGACCTCTGGGAAGCGAACATTAAGAATGAATGGGGCGCAGCAGAGGGTGACTACGAGCTATGGTTCGAGGCTGTGAGTGAAGACAGCCCGATTGCGCTATATGATAATCTCAAGGTTACGGTCGTCCCGACGCCGAATACGGCGCCGAAGTGGGACGACACCATCGGCATAACCGGGACTTTTCCGGGTGACGGGAAAGTGACCGTCACCTATGGAACAGCCACCGACCCGCAGGGGGACGCGGTGCAATATAACGTTTATTATGTCGATTCATTGGATGCCGCTGATCCGTTTGCGGGAACCGGCCATGTCAAATTGAGTGACGTCGGGCCTTCACCATATACCGCAGAAGGTCTTGTCAACGGACATGAATATTATTTCGGCGTACGAGTGAGCGATGACAAGGGAGCTGAGGATGATAACAGCAACGTCCTAACAGGTGTCCCTGCCTTGAATACGCCGCCGAAGTGGGACGACACTAAAGGGATAACCGGTACATTTCCGGGTGACGGGGAAATGACCGTCACCTACGGAACAGCCACCGACCCCCAGGGTGATGCGGTGCAATATAACGTTTATTATGTCGATTCATTGGATGCCACTAATCCATTTACGGGAACCGGCCATGTCAAATTGAGTGACGTCGGGCCTTCACCATATACCGCAGAAGGTCTTGTCAACGGACATGAATATTATTTCGGTGTGCGAGTAAGCGATGACAAGGGAGCCGAAGACAATAACAACATGGTTGAATCAGGCATTCCAAACACATACGGCGGGTGGCCTCTTATCTGGGGCGCGTACGGTTATGATGTGGGGAACGGGATTGCGATAGATGATTCGGGGAATATTTATGTCACAGGGGTATTCGAGGGTAATGTCGATTTTGACCCTGGCCCGGGAGTGGATGTACATTCGGGCAAGGGTTATGGCGCTGGTTTTTTCAGCAAATTCTATGCTGACGGCGAATTCCAGATGGCTCGAACATGGGGCGGTTCTGTTAACGGTGATTTGTGCGTCGGGTTTTATATTTCGGTCGATGAATTCGGGAATGTATATATTGTTGGCTCCTTCACTGGGACAGCTGATTTCGACCCGGGTCCCGGCATGGCTGAAGAAGCTTCGCAACCCGGATTGTATAGCACATTTCTCAGCAAGTTCGACCAGAATGGCGATTTTGAGTGGGTTCGTACATTGAGCACGTTCGCGAAATATGAGTACCCCTATTTCAGCGGTATTGGGATAGACAACCTATCAAACGTATATATAACCGGTCTATTTTCGGGGACTACGGATTTCGACCCCGGGCCGGGGATTGATGAACAGACCGCGACAGGGAAATACGATATTTTTCTCACCAAATTCGACACGGACGGCAATTTCCAGTGGGCGCGTACATGGGGCGGGGAAGATAGCGCACAAGAAGGCGCGGACTACCAGGAAAGTGGCGCGGGATTGGCTATTGACGGGAGTGACAATGTATATGTAGCGGGTACATTCTGGGGTACAGCGGACTTCGATCCCGGGCCTGGCATTGAGGAGCATACTTCAATTGGGGACTATGATGCTTTCCTGAGCAAGTACGATTCATCAGGGACGTTCCAATGGGCGACGACATGGGATAGCACGGGATGGGGGATAGCGTGGGATGGGGATAGTTTAATATATGTGGCGGGCCAGACCCCTGATGGTTCGGACTTGAACAAGTTCGATCTGTGGGGGTCGCTACAGTGGTCAAAGAGCTGGGGGGTCACGTTCCCATACGATATTGCGCTTGATGGCTCAGGAAACGTCTGGGTGTCCGGGCAGTTCTTAGATACGGCTGATATGGCCCCGGGGCCGGAGGTTGATGAGCATACCTCCAACGGCGACCATGATATATTCGTCAGCGAATTCAAGGCGGACGGCGATTTTACATCGGCTCAAACCTGGGGCGGGGAGGGCTGGGATTGGAATATAGATCTTGAGGCGGATGACTCAGGTTATGTCTATCTCCCCGGTGCGTTCATGGGCACCGTGGATTTTGACCCCGGCCCGGGAGTCAACGAGCACACTTACAAGGGGGTCTATGACATATTCTTAGCAAGGTTGCCTGTTGACTAAATAGGGACGGGGGTGAATTAATCAGGCCCGTCCCCAATTTAGCCATCCCGCAGGAAATCTATTTTGACATCGTCATCTTTTGCGGCGTCGGTTTTTGCAGCTTCCTCTTTAGTTTCCTCATTTATATTTTCCTGGTCATGCTTTTCCGTTTCTTCGATTTTATTCCAATCGGGTGACATAATTGTCTGCTCGTGAGGGATTCTCGGTGGCAAGCCGGTATCTTCAGGTTCCTTCCTCCTCCGCTCCGGGTAATTGCTCCTGCCGAAAGTCAGTCCCGGCCTGAACCAATCACCGCGCCGGAAGCCCCCGTAGTAACCCCTATACGACGGCGCGGAAATACGCCATAGCGCAATAACGGTGAGCACCATTATCAAAAACCAATTCTCCTGCAGGTACTTCAACATTGGATAATACCTCACCCCCATAATTGCTTCCACCCAAGGATAAACGACAGCCTTTATCATTGCAAAGTTGCATGCGGATTATTGAATCCAAGCGGATTTTCAGTGACAATGCATGGTATATTTAAGATGAATGAACCGGGGGGATTTTGGCGTGTCATAATGGTTTGTCGAGGGGTGGGCATTAAGGAGGCGTCTATGAAGCGCATCATACCTGTATTTTTCCTCGTAATGCTCGTCTATGCCGCTTTCCCGGTTGCCGCATCGGCTGAGATATATTATGACGGCAAGGATACCGGGTCTGTGTACAACGGCGACCCTGCCGGGCTCGAAGGGGCGCCATACTTCCCGTCCGTAATGGCCACGCTCGATTTGGGCGTGCTCAGAAACGGGATGGTTTACACCGGCAATAACGCCACAGTCCGGTTCAAAGCGCCGTTCGGGATGTATGTCAACATCCTCGATTTCTCCCCCGACGGTTATGTCACCCTCCTTACGCACAACTTCTACACGGAGCAGGGAAGCAATGTCCTTAACTGGCGTGTCGAGGGCACAGTCACCGGCAGCGCGGGGCGCGAATATCTTTACCTCATCATCAGCACACAATCTCTGGATTATGATTACCTTGAGAAAATATCATCCGACCCCAAGGGGTATAAGCCGGAGGATTATATATACGCTACAGACATCCAGTCATTCCAGGTGCTGCAGGGGGCCGGCGGGACATCGATGCAGGAATACAGCCCGTTCGTACCGATCCAGGGGACGCCGTTGGAGGTTTACCCTACTTATTATATATTCCCCGCTGACCGGTATTACAACTATCCTTACTTCTATTATTATTACTACCTGCCCGAAGGTTACCCGGGCGGGGGGAAATATTACCGGACGCGTGTTAGAATCGGCAGCCACAGCTACTATGCCTACCCCAACGGCGGCATTGTCCAATACAACCTCGCCGGGCTGCATTCGACGGGGGATGTCGTCATCGATCATTGGAATGTCATCCCGGGCGGGTCGATAGACGGCACGTTCAAGTTAGACGTCATATCAAGTCCGCTCGGGTTGGTGATTCATCCATATTTGCAGGGCGGGTTCTATCGCTCGTTCAAGGAATGGGGCAATGATTTCACGTTCGAGGTATGGGTGAACGGGCAGTCGGCGGGGCACGGTTATGTGGTCAACGACGACAACGGGCAGCCGACATTCTATGCGCCCTTGGCATCGAGCGAGTTGAAGCAGGGGGATAATACATTCGAGATACGGGTGCCCGGTAATGCCAAGGCCGCTGAGATCGAGCGTATCGAAGTGGTCGAGGCGAGCGAACCCGAGCAGGTTGATGCGAAACAAGCGCAGCAGTTCCCCAACCCGGCGGGGGTGAAATAGTTAACCGGTAAATGATGGGTTTCGGGACATGGGTGTCCCGAAACATCGAGAAGTATCGAATGAAGGGTGGCGCACATCTATTGATGTGCGCGGTACCCCTGGAAGCCGCATATCACGGCATACGCCGCACCCGCTACGCGGGTGATAATCCCACCTATGGCGGGATGCGGTACCCATTCAAACCCACTTTTTCAACAGACCCAAGGGCGTCCCGAAACACCGAAGTGGTGTTGGAATGAAGATGCAGGCGGGACCCCTGCGCTACAACAAGAGATTAGGTGGAAAGCTGGAAAGGGAGGCCCACACAGGCACCTTGATGATTTTGTGGAGAATGAGAATACAGGCCTAATCCCTATGGCTCCCAGTATTGCAGCTCCTCAGCCAGCAGAGGAATATGCTCGGGTTTATCGGCCAGGCAATAGAAAGTGGCGAACAGGATGGGGCGGGCGGGATTTGTTCTTATCGGCTGAGACCACCATAGTATCCGCCCTTCGTCGGCCTGGTCCCATAGAATGACCTCCCCGCAAGGCGCAATAAGCCCAATAGTCCGCCGGGTTACGGAGTCACTTACAGTCATCCACAACCGCCCCTTAGGTTCGCTTCCCTCCGTCTTTTCCCCGATGGAAATCTGCTTATCGCCAAGGCAAAACGCGGCGGTAGTTCCCTTTTGTGCTTCGCCTCCGGGGCGTACAAATGCGCCTCCCATGGCCATAAAATAGCGTTCCGCGCCCGATGTCTCGGTAAGCCGCATGAGATTCAATATCACCGGCGCACCGGGAAGGGTAAGGTAGAATAACTCCATCTTAAGCGTTGATAGCGAGCGGAGGAGGGTGACATCGATGCGCGCACCTTTCCATTTGTACCCATAAAGCTCGATTTCATCCGGCACACCGCTGAAGCCGGAATGGTGAAACCGATAACCGATCTCCCACGAGCCAAACGCAATACCGCCATACCACGGTTTCATCCATGTAAACTGCCCTATTTCAGGGAACGGCGTCATAAGGAGGTTTGAGGCACCATCCACCGATTCCAACCACCACCAGAGCGTGCCGCAATAGTTGGGGGATACTTTGAATTTATACGCACCATTGTCAACAGTAAATGTCTGATATCCCCCTTCTTCCGCTTCGGTGACCTTAACATCCCCAACCGGCGGAAGTACTACAAGCGGTGCTGTGCCGGATAGCTGTATTTGCATCCCCTCTATTTTATAGCTGACATCAACAATTCCCGGCATCAACCCGGTAAGGGGAACATCGATATGGAGCGGGGTATTTATATTCCAATTCTCTTTGGAAACTCTATATGACTTGGCGTTCGGGAAGGTGATTTCCGCCGCACCTTTCACGGGAGCTTCCCGCGCTAAATGGAATTCGAACGGGCATATATCCGCTTGTGATGCGAATAGCGGCCTTCTCATATGCATCATATAACGCGGATGCGACGCGGATCTCAGCGTGTCGCCCAATGCATAGCTTCGGATGTAATCGAGATTCGGCGCATCCGCGATGACAGTCAGCTCGGGTAATTCAACCCTCGCTGACGGGGCAAGGTTGGTGACTTTCCATTCATAATGAGGGGCTCCGTTCCAGTTGGAGAATGTTACGCGGTCGAAAGCCTTGATAACCAGGCCAATCATCTTGTTTTCACCCTCGTAAGCAAGCCATGGTTCAATGTATGCGGAGGGATCCTCTGGCAAGTTTGAATTGCCGATAAGCCAAGTCCTTATATCACCTGTGACCAGGCCGGCGGCAAGAGGGACGGTCATACTCAGGAATGTGAAGTGCGAAAGGGTAATTCTCACCCCGCCATTGAAAGGACTCTTACCCTCATTAACCAGAGTCAGCCATATTCCAACCTCCCGGCCGGTACCTAACCTGATGTGCTCTTCAAGAACCATCCCGGGAAAATCGCGCGATGCGGCTCGCATTGTGGCAACAACTCCGGTCTTGCCTTCTTCAATAGTCAGACTATGGCCAATGGAGCCCATTTCCTGCGAATAAGGCTCCCCGATGGCGGTGCCGCGTATTGAAAGGATCGCGCCACCCGTCGCCTTGCGCGCAAGCCTGACATAGCCTTTTTCACAATCAATTTTTGCGCTGATTGTGTCGTTAGCCAGATATGCTCTTTTGGGATTGTCATCAGCTATGCCCACGGGTATTCCCTTGGCGACGATTCGGGCATGAACCTTGAGGGGCTCTATCTCAGCTTCCTGACCATCAGCTTTGATGATGCCGCTGATATTTACTACCCCTGTGCCTTCTTTTTTTCCAGCCCTGATTGTCGAGCTGAGCCCGATGCAGCCTTCAGGCGGGATGTTTATGAATCCAGCATCAGCATGAGTCAATGCGATTGCACCTTCGGTTTCAATACGAGGACGGAATGTAACCGGGGCCGAAAAGTGCGATTTCAGGTTTAATGTAAATCCCTTTTCCTCCCCGGGGGCGAGATACACAGGCCCCGGCATGATTTCGAGTTCGAATGGCGGCATGGCGCGCAGCCCCGGACCTAATTCGAGCGCGAGGCCACCCACTTCCACGTTGCATATGAGCGGTATGCCCAACCAGTCCTTGCGCAAAGGTTTTAGAGACGGATTGAGCTTAGCGCAACTATCGAAAACTACTTCATCCTTCAATTCAAGCTGCTTGTTTAATTCATATTCGATGCTTTCATCGCCGCTGCAATTCAGCGATATGTTTACAGGATTTTCCCGGCGGTTCTTTATAAACCACTTCACGGGGTATGAGAACCCGGCGATATGCTTGTCCCCGGGGACATCGCACCTTATCTCCAGGTCGTCATCGATTAATGCCGTAACTCCCGCAGTCGATGGGTCCACGCGTACTTCCAGCCGTCTGGGGTCATTCTCGAAAACGTAACGCTGGATGTGACATCCATCGATAATCGTGTTGTCCTCCTCCACGGATAAATCCTGCCGCATCCGCGTGTACCAGTCGGCATCTCCGAGAAAGCGCTTTACATAAGGGTTGCGAAGCACCGTCGGCAGGAAGTTGTACATGTGGACTTCCGTGCCGGGATGCCAGAAGAACCCGGTTTTTTTGTAGAGCGGAACCGCTTTCATATTCGCCGCCCATGTATGCAAATCAAGGCGCTTAGCTTTATCCCCCACAGCGCGATTAACTCCAGCGCGGAGGAGTTCCCGGCCGACGCCGATGCCGTGGTAATCGGGATGGGCGTTGAGCAGGGGGACATAACGGGAGTCCGGCTCGTCGTAATGGGCGCTGTAGCTCATATAGCCGATGATTTTGTCCCCTGTGACGGCAATCCATACGGCAAGATATTTCTGCCTGAAGAGCATCCGGTGGATGCTTTCGGGGCTGAAGTCCCAACCGACGAATTCCCCCGGCGGCCAGCCGCGCACCGATTCCCGCCAGTGCTGGGCGAGGGCGGCGAGGTCGTCGCTGTGATATTCACGTATGATGAAATCAACCATAGTTTCATCCTGACTTTTCAGCCGAAAACGGCCCCTTATGATAAACGTAAATGTTCAGACTGCAAACTCAAATAATGGGGAAATGTAAAATTCCCAAAAAACCGTATATTTTTCAAACCTGGAAGCAGACTGCACGGTCATATTAGGCGGAGAAGAAAAGCGAAACCCTAAACAGACCTTGCCTTAGACTTCAGACAAATAGTGCCGCCAAAGGATAAGGGCCCCGTAAGGGGCCCGCGGCTTTTGTGGACACTGGGTACACCGGTTTTCTAACCCCGCCAAGGCGGGGCTGGAAAGTCGGCGTACCCAGCGGCGTACCCAGTGGCGACCAACGCATGTAAAATTGGAAATACTCCGGGTAAATTAAAAAACCTGAAACTAATCCTCGGGCCCAAGGAGTCCCACAACTTCGCCGGGGCCAAGGTCGCCGTAACAACCCATATCCTCACCATCCTCGCCCGTACCGCCGCACGGCGACCCTGATTGCAGGTGGTAGTCGTATGGTTCCGTGGTGTTCTCAACATACAACGGGTCCTGATAAATGCACCCGACACCCTCATGCGCGGGGTTGTACCAGGGGTATTCCGTTGATTCCCTCAGCACGTGCCAGATGCAGGTGTAATCGGTGAAGTTCATGTCGTCGATGCCCCAGATGTACTGGTTAGAAGTACCGGTGATGTTGGTGACTATGTTGCTGTGGATATCGATATCGTATCCAGAAGTATCATAGTTCGTGTTCTGAATGCCATAGACCTGCGTATTATAGCTATCGACGCCGTCAGACAGAGAGATACTGTCTATCGTGTTGTTGTAGATATAACCCTTGCCGGTATTGGGGTCGCCGTCATCCAGGGGCCATATATTATAGATGCCGCGGAAGTAAATTCCGTCATTGGCACCGGCCAGGTCAGGGGCGATATGATGGATAAGGTTATTTTGGACGCCGAAATTACCGAAGTCGAACACGATGTTCACCGGGTCAACCTGGGCATACTTCCCATCCGGGACAGGGGCGGTCTGGAGGTTGGTGAATTCGCAATTCTTGATGGTAAGGTTACGGCTCCATCCCGAATTGATGCATCTTACCAAGACATAATTCTGGTCCGGAGATGCTGAGTTCGCGTTGATGTCCTTGAACAGGCAGTTTTGTATCGTTGTATCATAAGACCAGTGAAAACCTATTGCCTCAATATAGTTGCCGCCGGTGTAGGTCGAATCACCTGTGAAGAAGCAGTCTTTGATGAGTATGAAATGAGAGTGGATGATATCCATCATCTGCCAGGAGCCGTGCTCACCACCGATGAAGGTGATTTTGAATCCCTGGATGGTTACATTCCAGGCATGGAAGAACCCGATGGTTTCATTGGGGTCAGTGACTTCCGTTCCTCCGATAGTCGGGCGACCGGAAGGGCTATACCAATTGGAAGCGCGGACAGTGACATAACCCTCGCCGGGATACCAATAGAGGCTCTCCGGATATTTCCCACGGCCATAGTCAACGAGGATAAGGTCATCCGTCTGCGCCGCATTTACACCCCCGTTGATGGTGTGGAAGGGATGTTCCATCGTGCCTTCTTCGGGAAGGCCGTCGAAATCCTCATGGTTGGAGACGTAGATATCACCTTCCAAGTACTCAATAATGTGAAAAAGGGGCTCGGCGCTTACGCCGGTTTTTCCGCACGAATTGGTCACCACTACATAGTAATAACCTGTAGTGGCTCCGGCCAGGTCAAAGGTGGCATCGAAAATATCGGCGTCGGGGTCAACATTGTTTATATCAGTGCCGGTGATGTCGTATGAACCGTCGATGGTTCCAGCCATGTCAAGATATGCCGCAATGTCGGTTGTCCCCATAAGGTTTGTGCAAGTGATGGTTGAGTTGACGGTCCCGTTGGGGGCATGGGGGCTGCCGGTTATCGCGGTAGGTACCGGGATAGGGCACTCCGGTGGCTCGTTGAATACTTCAACCGTGTGTACATAGTACGCCGTTGTATTCGTGCCGGGGATAAATCCGTGGAAATCCTCCTGCTCGCTGATGACGCTTATGAGAACATCAATCATACCTGCTGCTGCAGGTGCGGCCGATATTATATCAATGGTATAAGTTGAATAACCCGCTCCACCGCCCGATGGGGCGGCGACTGAGACCGGTCCGAAGTTGCCGGGCGACTCAACTTTCACCGTATTCAAATCCGCATTGAACCAGTCATAGACATCTATCCTCAAATGCAGCTCACCACCGGACGCTATGCCGTCGTTGTAGAGCGTGTCGGATACTTCCGTTACAGACACATTCCAGGCCTCGGGGCGGTTGGCTTCTGCGGTGAAATCACCGGGCACATCCCATGGCGCGCCGCCGGTGGGCAATTTCCAGCAGACATCGACGGCATAGTTAAAGGTAAGCCCATCGCCCATCTCTATGGTGTAATGCCTTATAATTTTCGCCCCGGCGGAAAATACACCTCGCCCGGTTGGGTTGACCTGGTCGAGAGTGGAGTTCGGTTCCAATTCGTTACAATAATATCTATATGCGTTCAATGTCGAATTAAAGTCGCCCACAGAATCCGGTGTTCCGAGCAAGCCGTCTTTATATGAGAATATGGTGCCGTCATTTACCGGGAACTCAGCAGGATTCCACCACCGCGAGTAACCGTCGGGGTTAAGCAACCTGGTGTCACCGTTGCCGGCCATCCTCAATGCCGGGTCATCGAAACCGGTTACCGAGCCGTTGGTAATAAATATGCCGCTTACATCGAACCCGGTGAATTTTTTCTGGCCAAGGAACGGATGCCTCAGTCCGATATCAGCCTCTATAATATTTCCATTGAATTTAAGGCTTTCGACCGTAAGGTTCACCAACGGCGGTGGTTCAAGGAACGGCAATGCGTTGAGGTGCATGGCGCCGGTGCGTAGCTGGGTCGCATTGAGGGTCTTTGCGTCTTGGTCAATGGCAACCTGCCATAGCCCCCAGCAGGCGTGGCTGTCGTTGATTTCTACGGTGCGTCCTTCCTGCGGGACGACCGGCGAATTTGATGTTCCCCCGCCGGAACATCCTGAGATGACAATCAGGTTGATGATAACAGTGATGATAAGAAAGCGCATCGCGCTCCTCCTGTTATTTCAATACCGATGTATTTAGATGAGAAAGCATGATACAAAAATGAAAACAGCCGTTGTAACGAGTGGAGGCTTTAAGGCGCAACATCTATGGTCTCCCCCATCAGGAGCCCTTTTGGGACTTGATGAAGCGGGTGTATGAGCGGTCGTAGGTTCGCTCGTCGGCGTCGGAGAAGAAGCAGGCGGGAAGCTCGTTCATACGGCGGTGATAGTGCAGGCATTCGCAGCAGGTGTATTTTTTGTCGCAGCCGGGATATGAGCAATTGCACATCTTCTTGTTGTTCTCATGATTCTTGCAGCCTTCCATGGGGACCTCCGATGGTGTTCTCATATTTTTTATTATTTAGGGATTATACATATTTAATGGGTTTCGGGACAGGGGTGTCCCGAAACATCGGAAAGACGCACACTAAAGTGTGCTGTACCCGTCCGTGTGGGGCAGGCTTTCCAGCCTGCCTTCTTGTCCTCTTCTTCTCTTGTTGTGGTGCAGGCGTCCCGCCTGCATGATTTATGGCAGGCTGGAAAGCCTGCCCCACACTTGATTGATTGATTTAGTATGAGACCATGCAGGCGGGACGCCTGCACCACAATTTTGCGGGCGGGACGCCTGCGCTACAACATGGATAAAATATCGTTAAATATCACTCCTGCTCCAGATGCGCCCTTCGATAGTGAATCTTGTAGGAGTCCACCTTGCCGAGTTCCTCGTGGAACTGTGACCATGCGAAGTGGACATAGCCCTGTGCGTCGGCGCGAATATCCGGCTCCAGCGCATTGCCGGCGCTGTCGCTTATCTTGACAGGTTCGGAGAATGTCGCGCCGTCATCGAGCGATGAGATGAACCATATTTCACCTTCCATCTCAAAACTGACGACGATTATCATGTTATCCTGGATTTTGAATGCATCGACCGTAACCTGCCCGAGATAGCCGTCGGGGTTCGTGAAGATGGGCTCATAGGCGGGCCAGATATCGCCATCGTTGGATTTGGTGTAGAGGATTGCATGAACATCGCCTATGATGCCTATGAAAGTCGCGTGATACTCACCATCGGGATCAATGATGAGGGACGGTTCGATGCGGGAAGCATACTCATCGGAGCTTCCATCGTTGATGTCAACATCCTCATCCCAGCTCGTCCCGAGGCCGTCGCTGTTGGTGAGCATTTTTATCCAGACACCATCCTGTCCCCCGAAGTAAGCAAGATGTATCGCCCCGGCGGCGTCCTTGCAGATGGAGCGCGTCTCGCTCACATAAGCCGGGTACTGAGCAATTATCGTTTCAGGGGCGTTAAACCAGTCAGTCCAGGAGTGGTTGTAGTAAAGGCTATACGGGTCGGTCCCCTTCTTGTACATAACCACTCCGTCGCGGTCGCCGAAACACAGAATTTTGTTGTCGGCGGCGTATATGACTTCATCCGCATGCTGGGTCCAGGTGAGATAAATGCCTTCATTCTCGCCGAAGGGGCAGCTTGGGTCCCTCGCGAAGGAGGCGTGCTGGTACATCGTCTCGCCCCAGTCGAGGAAGGACTGGTACATGAATGTGGAATATCCAAGGGGGTCCTGGCACACTTTCAGGTCTTTCAACGTCTGGCCGTAGTGGTAAGCGTTCCCAATCCACTTGTAGGTGAAGCTCCCGCCGTTGTCATTGCTTGTAAGCATATGGCAGTTCGCGACGGAGTTATCATAGTCTGGGATGTACTGAAGGCGGGTAAAGCCGATATCGATATCGTAAGTTGTCCGCTGATGAATTGACGGGGTACGGTCCATGTTGATTGTGTCAGTGAGCAACTGTTCATCATCAAGAATCCATACTAAGCCCTGGGGTATTATCCCGGATACTTCGGTTGCATGGATGAAATATGCGCTTATTGTCTCACCGGGAAGGATGCCCTGGTAGCCGGTCTTATCACTCTGCACGGTTATCAGCAATTCTATTTTACCGTCCATCGTAAGAGATGTACCCGGCAGGTCAAGCTCATAAGTTGAATAACCCTCGCCGCCTCCGATGGGAGAGGATGCCGTCACCGGCGAGATACCCGTTAAGCTTTCGGCGGTGACCTGGTTCGTTTCAGCATCGAACCAATCGTAGACATCAATATTCAGAAGGAGATGCCCTGCGCCGACACTATCCTCGTAAGCAAGCGTATTCTCGATTTCCTTCACGCTTATATTCCAGGCTTCTGGGCGGTTGGCATTGGGCGGGAAATCATCCGGCGCATGATACGGCGGGTTCCCGAGGGGATAAGACCAGTTGGCGTCTATGGCATAGTTGAACACAAGACCGCCGTCCAACTTGATTTTGTAATGCCGGACATTCTTCTGCCCGGGTGAGAAAACGCCACGGGTTTCAACTCCCTGCACGGAAACCGGGTCGTCCGGTTGAAGCGAATCGGCGAAATATTTGTAACCGTTGAGGGTGGCGGAGAAGTGAGCCATTTCATCAGGGGTCCCTAACAATCCATCCTTATAACCGAATATAGGTGTATCCGGATTTGGCGGGAATTCTGTGGGATTCCACCATCGGGTATAACCATCGGCGTTAAGCAGCCTGGTATCACCGGACCCCGGTAACTTGAGGTGAGGGTCGGATGGGAAACCGGTTACTGAACCCTGGCTTATGAATATCCCGCAGGCATCGAACCCGGTGAATTGAACCTGCCCGAGGAAAGGGTGCCTTAGCCCAATATCGACATCGAGTACATTGCCGGTGTATTTCGGGGGTGATTCGAGGGTGAGATAAAGGTTCATCGGGGGCTCGAGGAATTTCAAGGCGTTTAAATGCATATCAGCGCCGCGGATTTGGGCGATATCGACTGTCCCGGCTGCCGGGTCGCAGGTAAATTGCCATAGCCCCATGCAGGCCCGGGGGTTTGAGTCGGGGTTAGCCGACGGGTCGGTAACATCCTGCGGCGAAGTAGGTAAAGACCCTCCGCCGGAGCATCCGACAACGACCAATAAAAACATGGTTGATAATACTGCCAAGAGCCGCATAGATAACACTCCTTGAAGAAGTCTTTTAATCTTGTCTCCAAGGAATTTAGATACGTGGAAGCTAAACTTAAATATGCAAGTCGTGCGTTCGGCATTGGTAAGTTAATCCTGCAAATAGCATCTAATAATAAGGGGCTTAATAGTATGTGTGGGCTATTATTAGTGTGGAAAGATGAGGCTGCAAGTTAAGCTGTTACCGTAAGGACAGGTTAACATAACTTAACCGTTAATTAAAAACTAAACCTTGGGGAGGTACCGGAATGTCAAGATTCTGGTTTTTGATTTCAGCCGCCTTGGTGTTGTCAACCCTCGTGCTCGGCTGTTCGGGTGGTGTTGAGAAAGCCGTTGAACCCGGCCTCCAAACCCTGGCCGAAGAGGGCATAACACCAGAGGAACACGGCGCGATGGGATGCCTGGGGTTTTGGCAGGTTTCTATCGACCAGGAAACCGGCAGATGCGATGTCGTCGATCTGCGCTCGAGCGAATTGATGCTGAATGTACTGGGATTCTTAGAACCGCCCGTATTAGAAGGTATGAGCATCAATTTTGATACATTGACAATCGATGAAGCGCACAAAATCATCGAAGTTGATGTGATACTCACCCATCCGATTACCGATGCCATGTTTATGGGGTTTGACGTGCGCGGCGTGGTTTTTGGCCCGAAAGTCATTAACGCGGACGGCCTGACAATCGTCCCCGGCCCCGAATTTTTCAAAGACGTACCCTTCGGTTACCAGGACGGCCTTCTCGGGGTCCCAAATAGCACAGCGCATTACAAGGGCCTTGCGGGCTATAAGTACTTCTGCGACGGCCTTTACAAAGAGGAGAGTCTGGCAACATTCATGTCCACCCAGGCTAATGTGGATAAGCGCGGCGTTTTCAGCCAGGGCCCGAAGAAAAATACACGCCACTATGTGCTGGATTGGACAAATGCCACACATGATTTTTTCGTCTTCAATTACGCGGTTTACGCGAACTATGACTGGCCTGTCGGTTCGGCGCCTTATGATGCCAGTGATTTCGACATTAACAAGGCAAACAGCGCCGAGGCCTTCTGCTGCAAAGTGACTGAGCTTGAAAATTCGCTCTATTATGCTGGTGGTGGCGGCGGCGGTGGCGGGCGTATCAGCCTTATGGTCGAAGCCTGGGACTGGCAGACAAATATCAACAACGTAAGCATCGAAGCCCCGGGGGTCATCACCAAACAAACCCTTACAACCCCGTCAGGGCCGGGCAGCACTAATAAGTCCTTCATTTATGAATTCATCGATGTTCCGGGGACCCCTACTGCCACCGGCGACCTGGACATCCTTATAACCGCTGCCGACCCGGTCACATTCGGCCAAGCCTGGTTCATGGGGCTTCTGCCGCCATCAAATGCGAAATACAACCAGAAGGTTTACAACTCTTTCATCTACACGACCTGGGTCCCGACTTGTCCCTTCCCTGTCGTTTACAGCACCGAACCCGACCATGGCTGGGTTGACCAGAATCCATGTGTGGTCCGGGTCAATTGTTCCTTCGTGGACGGCGACTCCCTCGCGGTAAGGCTTGAAAGGCTGGGCCAGGCCGATATTCTGGGCACTATCCTTGATAAAAATGAGACGGAAGAATGGATCCTCTGCAAATTCGATTTGACCGGTGCTAACTGGAACGGCAAGTGGGATGTTGTCGTTACCAATGGCTGCAGCACCGACGGAAAACTCACCAATTATTTCTGGATAAAGACTTGTGTAGCGGATAAAGATTGCCCGTCGGGTTATGTGTCGAGCACTATGCCCTTTACGCCATACATCTATGAACCTGACCACGGCGGACACGTAAGTACCAGGGCTGCTTACCCACCTTATGTCATTATCTGCGGGCAAGACAGTATTCCACCCGAGGGCGAGAAGTTCAGGGCTATAACCACGGACCTTTCCACAATCGCATATTCTTCCAAGCCCATACATGACGCTTATTACTTCCCCACCACATTCGCCATAGATTCTAAAGACCGCCTATATTACAACTCCCTCTTTGATCTCAAGCGGATCGAGTATGTTGACTTCACGACAACCGGCTTTGGAACGATGGACAATCTTAAAGGCACTCTCCCAGACCCCTGGAGTTCCTGGCGAATAACCGTGGACGAGAACGACAACCCGATTGTCCTTGCCTACAGGACTTCCCCAGACGAATTGGGCATATTCCATTGGAACGGCGCGGATTTCGGCAGTGCCATCACTGTCGATTCGCAGGTGTTGTCCGATAATGGCGACACTTATTATTACATGGCTGATTTCGATTACAATCCAGGTATGGGACACTATCTGATAACAAACCGATACCGGTGGTCGGGAGGTTCTTACCTTGGCAGCCCCACCATTTATGCGATTGACTCAAATGGCGATATTGCCTGGTCGGATACACAGGTATGGGCGGGCTTGACGGGAAACATGTGGAGCGTGGGGGTTTACGTCGATAAGGACGACCCGGAATGCCATATGCTCCTTTCGTGCGGCTCCTATTTCTTCAGCGGTACACCATATCGTCATTACTTCGCACGCTATAACCTGGGATATGGGGAGAAGACGACCGATTCGGATACATCGAACGATTATCTCCAAATTTTCCAATATTATGATAGCGCGCAGGGGACAGTTGCGAAGGATGGCTCGAATTACTACTTCTACACTTGTGTTCAAAGCTATTACTATTTGGGCAGGATACAAATACCGCAGTGGTAAGGCTTAGAAGTATTGTATTGACTTCCCTCCCCCGGCAAAAGCCGGGGTTTTTCATTAAGGTTTGGGGGTGCCATCCACATTTTTCACTTGTGATACTTCAAATCCCTTTACATCCGCCCTTAATCAAGTTAAATTTTATGCCCTTGCCCTGCTCGTGAATTGTTTCGCAAAATTCACCGGGAGGTGGAAAAATGAATTATGAGAACCTTATTGTGGAGAAAATCGGGCGCGTCGGGATAATCAGAATAAACCGTCCCAAGGCGTTAAATGCCCTTAATATCTCTGTCTTGGAAGAGCTTAATGTCGCTTTCGCCGAGATGGATGCGGATACGGATATTTTATGCATCGTCCTTACCGGCGAGGGCAAGGCCTTCGTCGCCGGGGCGGATATCGCCCAGATGAAGGGTTTATCCTGCGATGAAGCGCGCGCCTTCGCCGAGGTCGGGCAGAATACGTTCAGGCGTATTGAGCGCCTTGGCAAGCCGGTCTTAGCGGCCATAAACGGCTTCGCCCTCGGCGGCGGGCTCGAATTGGCCATGGCGTGCGATTTCCGTTTAGCTTCCGATAAGGCCAAGCTCGGCCAGCCGGAGGTGACGCTCGGTGTGATACCGGGCTTCGGCGGCACTACACGCCTTAGACGTTCCGTAGGCGAGGGGAACGCAAGGATGCTCCTCTTTACCGGCGAGATGATAAGCGCTGAGGAGGCGTATCGCATAGGGCTTGTGCAGAAAATAATCCCCGCCGAGGAACTCCTCGGCAAGGCCATAGAAATGGCGCAGATTATTGCATCCAGGGGACCGGCATCGCTGCATCTCATGAAAAAGCTCCTTTCCGCCAACGCTGAACTTGGGCTCGAAGCCGCCGCCACATTTGAGTCGATGGCGTTCGGGGCATGTTTCGCCACAGGCCAGGCTAAGGAAGGCATGGATGCTTTCTTAGAGAAGCGCCAGCCGAAGTGGGGCGGAGGTTGCGGATGTGGGTGTGGGTCATAGCTGTAGGCTGGAGACTGTAGGCTTTAGGCTGGAGGTTGGAGAAAAAGTCATTTTTTATATTGATATGCTTCCCTTAAGTGAGTTGCTTAGCTGTTGGTGATAAAAAAATCTCCCCCCCGCGGAGCGGGGGGGATTAAGGGGGGGGCGGAGAGACAGAGCAAATATAAACTAAAAACTACCAACCACTCGGAGGTGAATGAATGGATTTAGATACCCGATTGCAGAATGTGACGGTGATAGGTGCCGGAGGCAAGATGGGCAGCGGCATCGCGGCACTGCTTCTCACCGAGATGGCACGCCTTAGTATGATGCCCGAACATAAGTCCACAAAATTCCGGCTGAACCTTATCGACATCAGCGATGAACTGCTCGACGGTTTGAAGGGCTACCTTCGCGACCAGCTTCTGAAAATCGCAGAGAAATCATGCGTCGCATTGCGGGCTTGTTATGCCGACAACCCGGATATTGTGGAGAACTGCGAAGTGATTGAGCGTTACGTGGAAGACGCGATGGTTCTCGTACGCACGGGCAGCTTTTTCGAGATGGCCAAGGATTCGCATCTCGTGTTCGAGGCCATAGTCGAAAATGAAAAAATCAAAATCAAGGTATTCAAGCAATTGAAAAAACTCTGCGGGCCGGAGACATTCTTCTTCACGAACACTTCTTCCATCCCCATAAAAACCCTCGATGACGGTGCGGGGCTCGATGGCCGCATCATCGGGTTCCACTTCTACAACCCGCCTGTAGTGCAGAAATTGGCGGAGCTTATATCATCCGATAAAACGCGCCCCGATTTGGTGGAGACATCTAAAGAAATCGCAAAACGGCTACGCAAGACCATAGTGCCGTCGAATGATGTCGCCGGATTCATCGGCAACGGCTACTTCATGCGCGACGGCCTTTTCGCCATAGACAAAGTCAAGGAACTCAAGAAAGAGCTTGGTTTTGTCGGGGCGGTATATGCGCTCGATAAAGTTGGGCGCGATTTTCTTATCAGGCCAATGGGCATATTCCAGCTTATCGACTATGTTGGAATAGATGTCTTCCAGCTCATCCTCAAAGTTATGAACAGCTATCTCCCCGCCGAAGGATTGCATTCGGACCTTATCGACAAGATGATGAGGCTCGGTGTACGCGGCGGGCAGAGACCCGATGGCAGCCAGAAGGACGGCTTCCTCAAATATGAACGTGGACGCCCTGTCGCAATATTCGACCCGTCCAAGAAGGAATATATTCCATACAATATGGAAGGTTGGACGGGGAAAGCGGAGAAATACCTCGGCCCTATGCCGGAGGGCAATGTCCCCTGGAAGGCCCTTACGGCAGACCGACAGAAGGATGCAAAACTCGCTCCTTATTTCAACACGCTTCAGAAGGTCGATACAAAAGGCGCGGAATTGGCCCGGGTGTATCTCGCAAGATTCCGGGAAATCGGCGAGAAGCTGATTAACATGGGGATTGCCGGGTCGCCTGAGGATGTGAATAACGTCGTCACGCTTGGGTTCTACCATCTCTATGGCCCCATCAGCCCCTATACGGAGGTAAAGTGATGAATAAATTGCGAAAATCGGTTTATCTGACCGCGGGATATAACACGATTTCATTGGGTTCGGGGCGGAACGAATTTCACCCGAGAAAACCGCGGCCCGGCCTTGAGGACTATGTAAAAGAAGCTGGTGAGGGGGTCATAGCGCAAATCAACGACCCGGCGAATATCGACGAAGGTGTCATCGGCAACTTCATGGCCGCGCGGTTCAATAAGCAGGGGAACCTGCCTGGGCTTATTCCCATGATTAATCCAACCCTCAAATACAAACCTTGCACGAGAACCGAGGGGGCATGCGGCTCAGGAGGGCTCGCGCTGTTCACATCGATGAAGAGCATCCTGAGCGATGTATCCGATGTTGTCCTCTGTTTGGGTGTCGAGGTCCAGAATACTGTGAAGGCCATTTATGGGGCCGATATTCTTGGCGGGGCGGGGCATTATGCATCGCAGCGCAAGTCAGGGCACGCATATTTCTTCCCAGCAAAGTTCTCCGACAGGGCGGCGGCATATATGGCGAAATTCGGCAAGGACAATGTCCGTAGAGCAATGGCGCAATGGTATGTCAACGCTATCGAGAACGCCCGTAAGAACCCCAAGGCGCAGGAATATCACAATGCCAACCCCGACCTGTTCGCCACAGGCATGGCGAATCCCAATCCGCAGGCTTTTTGCGATGACATCAATGTTTTCGACTGTTCGAAAGTCTCCGATGGCGCATCGGGCCTGATATTTGCGTCTGAGGAAGGGTTGCGTAAACTCGGCGTTGATAAATCGAAGGCTGTTAAAATTTATGGCTGGGGGCAGGCTGAGAATGACCTTACGAAGGAGCCGGAAGACCTTACAAGGTTGGATACATCTGCACAGGCGGTGAAACAGGCATACGAGATGGCCGGCATCGGGCCGAAGGATATCGGGGTCCTTGAAGTGCACGACTGCTTCACAATCACCGGGCTGCTTATGATGGAAGCGACCGGCTTCGCGGAATATGGCCATGGTTGGGAGTTTGTGTTAGGCGGTAAGACGAAGCTCGATGGCGAAATCCCCACTAACCCCACCGGTGGCTTGGTTGGTTTCGGGCACTATACCGGCGGGACGGGCGTACGCCAGGCCGTTGACCTTCTGCACGAGCTTACAGGACAAGCCGGCGCGAACCAGGTTAAGATTGACCCCAAACGGCCATACGGCATGATGATAAGCATGGGCGGCAATGACCGCACCGTGACAGCCCTGATTGTCGGCCCTGCGTAATATTTTGGTGTAGCCAGGCACCTATACATTCAAACATTCCGATGCCGGGTCAATTATATATGAGTTAATAATCCCGGCAGGTGAGATGCCGGACTATGCAACTCGACTGCGGTAAATGTAGCAAGCGCTTAGTCCCCAGGCTGATTGATATGACCGGATGATATGTTATAATACCCCCCGTTTTTTGGAAGGGTCGGTACGAGAAAATTATCACAACCACCGGCCCTTTGTTTTGAATGGGCACGACAGGCCAGAGAATAGCCTTAGTTATTATTGGCGATTCGGGTCATACCTTAGCCGTTAGGTGCGAATAAAAACATCCTCAAATTCGAGAGGTGGTCATGGGCAAAATAACAAGAGCAGAGTTCCTGAAGCGTGTAGCAGTAGCCGGTGGCGTGGCTGCCGGCGGGTCCCTTTTCGCAAACACGGCATTGGCAAGCAGTCACCCGACGGGTGATTACAGTAAATTCAGCGGGATTCTCTTCGATGCAACCAAGTGCATCGGATGCCGTACATGCGAAAAAGCGTGCAACTTGGTCAATAAATTGGTTGAGCCGGGTCAAGGGCCTGCGGCAAATGAATTCCCATTCGACGATACGGAGAAAGCCTTCGAAAAGAGGCGACGTACCGGCTATAGCTCGCACACGGTCATCAACCGTTTCTATCCGTCCGGTTCAGAGAAGCCGGAGGAAAAGAAGCCTGTGTATATAAAATACCAATGCATGCACTGCAACCGGCCTGTATGCGTCTCAGCCTGTATTGTCGGGGCATTGAAGAAAGAACCGGAAGGGCCAATTCATTATAAACAATCGGATTGCATCGGATGCCGTTATTGTGTTGTGGCCTGCCCGTTCCAGATACCAGTATATGAATATTTTGACGCATTGACGCCGGGTGTGCTCAAGTGCACGCTATGCGAACCCCGCACCAAACAGGGGCTTCTGCCAGGTTGTGTAAAGGCTTGCCCCATGGAGACAATGACCTACGGCAAGCGTGAGGAGCTTCTGGATTTGGGCCACAGCCTTATCAAGAAATTCCCGGAGAAATACCATCCTGAAATATATGGCGAGCAGGTAATCGGCGGCACGGGGTGGATGTATCTTATGCCGAAGGGCATAAATGACGCCGAAACCCTCGGGATGCCGCTGTTCAAGGGGATGACAGAGCCGATACCGCCCATAACCGAGGAAATCCAGCATACCATATTCAAATATTTCATCCCGCCTGTACTTTTCTATGGAACCTTAGCAGGCATCCTGTTCTACAACGAGAAGCATCCCAAGCCGCTTCCCAAGGATATGCCGCAAGGGGGTGAGGAGCATGAGTAACGCCCATCACGAAGTTGAATTCAGACCATTGCGTCACAGGTATTGGACACCGACCGTATTCGTGCTCCTGCTCATCGCCATGGTCGGATGGGGGTTTGTTCTCACAAGGTTTGTCTTCGGCCTCGGTTCAATAACCCACCTTAGCAATGAATTCGGATGGGGGATGTGGATCGGCGTCGATGTGGCCACCGGCGTTGCGTTAGCAGCGGGCGGCTTCACGACGGCGTTCATCGCGCACATCTGGGGCAGGCACGAATATAGCGCCATTACACGCGCCGGGACGTTATCAGCGATGCTCGGCTACACATTCGTCGCACTGGCAGTAGTCGTCGACCTTGGCCAGTGGTACTACATCTGGCATGTCCCGCTCCCCTGGTGGTGGCAGGGTAACTCGGCCCTCTTCGAAGTCGGCATGTGCGTTGTGCTGTACCTCATAACCCTTTATGTCGAATTTGTCCCGTTTATAGTAGAGGAGTTCATGGGCAAGGTTAATTTCCCCGGGATGCTTGAATGGCTTAATAAACCGCTGGAATGGCTATTGTGGGCGCTCGATATAACTATTGTAAGAGGGATGTGGTTCTTCTTGATTCTCGGCGTAGTCCTAAGTTGCGCGCACCAGTCTTCCCTCGGTACGGTTATGGCCCTTATGCCTTTCAAGCTTCACCACCTGTGGTGGACTCGTATGCTCCCCGCGTTCTTCCTCGCTTCGGCAATAGCCGTCGGTTTCCCGATGGTTATGTTCGAGGGGCTCATCGAAGCGCGCTCGTTCAAACTGAAACCCGAGATGCATATTTACAGGAAGCTTGCCCGTTACACGCCGTGGCTAATCGGCTTCTACCTCCTGCTGAGGTTCGGCGACCTTACCGTGCGCGGGGTATGGAGCTTAGTCGGTGAGGGTTCGCTTCAGAGCCATATGTTCATTATCGAGATCGCCCTGTTTTTAATCGCGTTCATCCTTTTCGCAATACCTAAGATACGCGGGAACCCGAGGACATTGTTCGTCGCCTGCTGCATCATGATTGTCTCCGTGATATTGAACAGGGTTGATACATACCTTATCGGCTACACTCCGCCCTTCATGGAAGCGAGATATTACCCCGCGATCGGGGAGCTCTTCGCCACAGCCGGATTGGTATGCACGCTCATTTTGATTTACCGTTTCCTTGTTATTTATATCCCGATTCTCCCCACGGCGCATGAAGCGTCACACCCACCCGGGCATGTCCCGGCTGCGGCACCCGCATCGGCGGGAGGAGGTGGTCAGTGATGAAATCGCGTAATGTTATTTTGCTAACACTTGTACTGGGGCTCTTATTCACAATCGCGTGGACCGTAGCTGCACAAGAGGAAAGCGCCGGAACATCCGCTGCGACATCCAAGTTCGCTCCGCCTGAAACACCGGGGACCATTACCCTCGACCAGATTCCTCCCGACCCGGAATTCGGCAACTTCTATGGCCCCGTTGAGTTCAACCATAAATTGCACGAGGGCTTCGGATGCTCGATTTGCCATCACCATTTCGAGCAGCATAAGTTGGCCGGGATAGTGCCGGATAGCCTTAAGACAACCGAAACATGCGGCGGATGCCATCACATGGATCAAGCGCCATATACACAGCCGATGTCGTGCAGCAATTGCCACCAGCCGGGGCAGGTGGATGGCTTCTTGGCGGTGAAGAGCAACTTCGCCTGCACGGTATGCCACGACATTGAGATGAGCATGGAGCCGCGTATAGTGAAGATAAGTGACAGTGAGATATATCAACTTCCGACGCTGAAGGGCATTTATCATCAGAAATGCTTGGAATGCCACAAAACAATGGGCGCTAACGCGGCATGTGATTATTGCCATAAACCAAACGAAAGTGCGAAGTGATTATTAATTGGTTTGTCGACCCACCAATCCGGTGGGTTTTTTTGTAAGTGGTTTCCAAAGGTTATTTCAGCTTATCCAGAAGGTCATCTAACCGGGCTTTGAGGAATATAAAATCCATATCCCGAATATCAAGATCCATTTCCCTGACGACAGCACGGGTCCCTTCGCTGTAATCGTACCTTAACAAATTCTTGAATTCATTGACGGCTCTTTTTACACCCGGCATCCCTACAAATCGAATCCAACGTTCGATAACCGTATCAGGCTCGGCAAGCCATACTTTGACAACATCGGCTAAGTCTTGACCTCTGTAATATTCCCGACCCTTCTCTCCCGAACGGCTCAGTTTGGTCGCAAGAAAGCCAATAGGGCCAACTACCGGAACCGCAACACCTTCGACATCCAATTCATCTTTGTCTGCAAATACAATCGCGACGACTTCAGGCTCGAGAGGCCCGGCGGAACCTGTTAAATAATCAATTAACAAGAGATCAACACTACATCGGGAGGCCTTTTCCTTAACCTTTTCGATATCGACATCGTTTTCAGCCACCAGGTCAATATCGATCGTTGGTCGGATACTTTCTGTTTCCTGAGACTTTTCCAGCCTGAGCATAGCAGCAGCCCCGCCAATTACAACAGCCTTATCTTTAAGCAAAGGATACTCTCGGAAAAGCCTGGCTATTGCCTGGCGCATACTATCACGGTCATTCCCTTCCATAATCTACCTCCATTTTTTGCCTTAACTTTTCAGCTATGCTCCTACCTCTGTGCGGCGCGTTAACCAGATCAACATAAACCTGTTGCCAGCATACAGCGCGCTCGCCCTGTCGCTCAACCGCACCAAGGCCGATTCCCTTCTCAAATGGATGTAATAGCCACAAGTTTCCATTCTGGCCAGGGAATGTCATTTTTGCATTGAGCGATTTCATCGCAGACTCAGGATCAGGGCAATACAACGCCACTATCGGTTTTTGCATAAAATCCCCGTAAAATTCAGCACCGCTCCAGAGTGTATGATACGCATCAGGTTCACTTTTAAGGAAATCGGCGATTTTGTTCCGCATATCTTCGTAATCCCTTGCCGGCATTCGACATAAACTCGGAAACCATCTCAAGCGTTTAGCCATACCCGCCCAATAATCAAGCAGTGCGGACGGGTCTGCTAAAAGGTGTTCGCTCCTTCCTTCGCGTTTCACCCAGCCTGCGTTAACAAGTTCCTGCAAATATCTGCTCGTTGTGCCGGGGTCCATCTGTGTAGCTCTCGCAAGTTCCCGTACTCCCCAGGCCTTTCCTTGATTGACAAGTAGCGCCCTGTATATAACGACACGACCCCGGCCTGTCCCTGGCAGCCCGGATGATTCACGCCTTATCCATTGTTCAGCTTCGTAGCTTTCATCTCTGTCTATTAAAACTTTCAACTCTTTATCTGGAAGTTGAAGATGAAGATAGAACCCTCCAGCCAGGTCAACATACGGCTGTCCCAGGTCCTGCAAGTACTTTCGGGATTCCTTAGAAAATTTCGGTGCGCCAATTACATCAATGTAAACGTCATTTCCCTTTTTTAACCGCTTATTGAAGCGCTTAGCAAGCTGTGCTATCTGACTGGGATAAACCCCTTGAAAAACATATAAGGTGAAAACATAATAGCCAACAGCATCATAGCTTTGAACCCTGATTTTTACTGGTCCTCGTGCACCATCTATTGCTCCATAGCCGGGATTGGACACATAAAAGGATTTATCAAATACCTCGTTGCGCAAGTATTGCTCTAATTTGCAGCCCAATCGATCATTTAAGTTCCAGCTCATTGTTGATGATGGTTCGTCCATTGTTGCACCTCAAGGCATGTTGGCTTGGTAGCCAACAATGCTCCATATGCAACATACCACAAAATTTGTTGGCTGTCAAGGCTTGTTGGCTAATTAGCCAACATTATCCTTGGCGCAACGCCATTTCCAGCTCATTCTCTGCCAGGAAAAATCATTTCCACTATACCACCTTGACCGCGGCGAATTAATACTGCGATAATTGGCCATCTGCAAAAGCGAATAGCTGGTGGTGCAATATGCTGAAAATCATCTTCCCTTTCACAATATTCCTGCTCGCTTGTTTGTTGATCATGCCCTCGGCTGCATCCCAGTGGCCGGAGTACGGCCCGGATGAATATTCGCAAGGGGTCGTAAGGGCCATCGGCAACGCTGGGGATAACGCCGGCACATTTTTCCGTATCTATGACAATTGCCCCGACGAATGGCGCGAAGGTGCGGCGTTCCTTGTTGCCAATATGCCTGTCGTAGACCTCGCGGTGATGGATTACGACACGTTCATGGCTAATCTCCGGTTGGCTTATGAGGCACGGGAGACATTCCCCTATGCAAAAGCGATAAGCAATGAAGATTTCCTGCATTCTGTATTGCCATACCGTGTGAGCCAGGAGCCGATTGAGAACTGGCGTCCGTTTTTCTATGAGAAGGTGAAGGAACTCGCGGGGAATGCTAAGACAATCCAGGAAGCCGTCAATGCCATAGACAAGTGGGCGGGTACGGCTATTGGATACAAGCCGACCGAGCGTCGCGACCAGGGGCCCTTCGAGACGCTGAAATCGGGTTACGGACGCTGCGAGGAGATGATGATATTCTACATCGATGCATACCGCGCGGCAGGTATCCCCGCACGGCAGGCGTGGACGCCGTATTGGCCACATTGCGATGACAATCACGCATGGACGGAATATATGACCGAGGACGGTCAATGGCACTTCCCACCTGCAGCGCGTGCCGCGCTTGTTATGAGCGTACCGTTCGGCATACCAAAGGCGGACACAGGAGTTGAGCTGTATCGTGTCGTCGATGGGGATAATCCATATGCGATAATCAATTCAACTCCGGCTTATAAACCAACTTCCGAGCTGCGTGTAGAGGTTTATGACGAAAATGGGGAACCGGTTAGCGGAGCCAATGTATATATTTACGTTTTCAACTACGGCGCCTTGCGGCCAATAGCAAAGCTTGAGACGATGGATGATGGGCAGTGCTCGATATCAATCGGCGAAGGCGATTATCTCATCACCGGCGGCACTGAAGAGGAAGGTGCCGCGAAGGTGATACATACCATTCGAGATGAAATCATGACATACGAGCTTACGCTTGGAAGTATTGATATACCCGAATCATTCTGGCTGGAGTATCCGCTGCCCAAGTGATGAAATGCTGAGGAAAAGACCGTTGCAGAAGTCATTAAAGCACAAGGAAAAGATTTATGTACTGCTTCAATGAAGCCGGCAGGTAGTAGCCCCGGGTTAGCCGCATCCTTCTGAAATATTAATAAAAAGCGGCCTACCCGGGGTAGGGGCCAATTTATCTTAATAAAATTGGATGGCCCCAACCCTGGGCTACCAGTGTGCTGAGGTTGTTTACTAATGCTCTTAAGGAGAGAAGAGTGGTTTACATAAAGCACATATTTGCGGGATTCTGCCTGCTGATTCTATCGCTTAGCGTAGCAACATCAGCCTTTGCACAGAACCCACTTTCAAAGGAAGATGCATTCATCGCCGACAATCACCCGGAGGTAAAGGCAATATTCGAGGGGCGCGAAGATTCGAAGGAAATATTGGACGCACTTACCGATGCCGGTGGCAACTGGCGCAACCTGTTCGACGCCGTCGCCAATTTCGACGGTGACAAGCGCGAGGACTGTATTTTCCTCGTCAAAATCATGCCGCATCTCGACAGGCTTGAGATGACGAAAGAGATACTTATTGAGCATGTTGATTACGGCTGGGCCGCGAAGACGGATTTTCCATACAAGGTGCCGGAGGATATGTTCAGGGAATATATCCTCGTTTATCGGCTTGGCGATGAGCCGGTGACGCCATATCGCGCGTTGATGCGGGAGCGTTTCGGCGACCTCGTGGGGCAGAGCCCGGTGGATACCGCGAAGGCCGTCAACAAGTGGATTTATGAAAATAGCAAGGTGAAGGAGCGAGGGTTTTTCGGGCCAAGGCCATCGCCGGTAAATGTGCTGAATGCCGGCGCGGGCACGGAGGAGGATATCGCCAATCTTACAGCAGCGATACTGAAGACGCTCGGGGTGCCGTCGCGACGCGCGAGTATCGCGAATTTCAGCCAACAGGCGGGGGGAGCATCGTGGGTTGAAATATATGACGGCAAGTGGATACCCCTTTATCCCGATTCCCCCGAGGACTTCGGCGACCTCAATCGATGGGAGCGCAATAAGCCGCGTAATATCACCGTCGTCATCGCCCAGAGCGCTTTTCATACGGCGCAGGTAACTCAATCATATACTGAAACGGGGACTATCGAGATGAAGTTTTTCCGCCACGGTGAAGTGCAGCCCAAATTCGAGCATTTCGGCATTTCGGTTTACAACAACGGCGCGTGGAATCCCTTGGATGATTTAGGCTTCGACCTCGAGGGGGAAAAGCTGTCAACCAGCGAGAAAGATGTTTTTGACGCGGTGCTCGGCGATGGGCTTTACCTCGTCGAGTGCGGTGTGCGCAATTACAAGGGCGACCCGTGGGTGCAGACTAAAATGGTCGAGCTTAACCCGGGGGGGAAGATAAACCTCGAATTCAACCTCGACCCTCCGCTCGAGGACCTTACGGCGCAAGACTTACAGAGACGTACGATAAAACCATTGCCCCAATTCACACTCGGTGAGGTCCATTATCCCGCTGATATGCTTGGCAAGCCGCATCTGCTTGTTTTCTTCAACCTTAAAAATGAGCCGTCGATTCGTATGCTTCCGGATATCATCAGATTTGCGAATGACAACCCCGGACTTGGGTTTCTGCTTATCCATTCAGGCGAACCTGATGAGAAGGACGATGTGCGCAAGGCTGTTGAAGCGGCTGGAGGCGATTCTTCAAAAATTCTGTGGGATGACAGCGGCGATGTCGCCTTATCCTGGCAATGTCCCCGCGACGAGAACGGGAAATTCACCGCGTTCCCGGCAAGCATCTTAATTAACGCGAAAAGCGAAGCCGTGCTCTATGACGAAGGCCTTAACCTTATAATTTACGAACTGCTTGAAAAGGGGATGGGGTTTGTAAGCGGCCCATAGGGATTTTCATTAAAATTCATTAATCAACTTTTTTGGATAAACCATCGGGACGGGCCCAAACTGGGGGAAACCGCCCGGATTTGTCCTTGTAATGGGGTATGTGGTATAATTAGGGCCTATGGAGGGTCAAAGAAATATACAAAAAAAATCCGAAAAATTTCACCCTTTTATTCAAATAATGTGATAAAATGCCGATTCCCTTTAGATGGGAAGCAAGAGTTAGCGAGGTCGTGGTTGGTGCTGTAAGGGTCGGATTTTTTGAGTTAATTTATTGAGTGATGTAGTAGAGAAATTTAAGGCGCTGGGCGACCCTACACGGCTTCGTCTCCTCGCGTTGCTCGAGGAACAGGAATTGACGGTAGGCAGCCTTGTCGAGATACTCGACATGGCCCAGAGCGGAATTTCAAGGCACCTTAAGGTCCTTCACGACGCCGGGCTTATCGAGCTCAGACGCGCCGGGACAAGTTCCTATTATCATATGGCTGAGGATGTTGACGAGGATGTTCTCAACTTCCTGGCGCGTACATGGGCTTCGGATGATATCTTCCAGGCTGACCGCATCAAGCGCAAAGAAGTCCTCGACGCAAGACGGCAGAAAGCGCTGAGCTACTTCGAGTCCGTAGCCGACGAATGGGACGAGCTTGCGTCGAGCTACTTCCCCGATGAAACCCGCGTAGAAGCCGCATTGGGGCTGCTTAATCCCAAGGCAGTCATCATCGACATCGGATGCGGCACCGGCAAATCCACCGTGGCGATAGCGCAATTTGTGGGTAAGGTGGTCGGTATCGACCACTCCCGCGCGATGCTCGCCAAGGCGAAGGAGCGCGCGAAGGGACTCGGACTGAAGAACTGTGACTTCCGGCTTGCTGACTGGCATAGAATACCATTGAAGACTAATACCGCGAATGCCGCCTGGTCAACGATGGCCCTTCACCATGAGGAGGACCCCACCGTACTGTTGAAAGAAATGTCGAGAATAGTGAAACCCGGCGGAGTCGTCCTTATTGTGGACCTTAAGAGACACGATTTCGACTGGCTCAGGGATGAGATGCACGATGTCTGGCTTGGTTTCGGGGAAGATGACATAAAACGCTTCTTCCGCAAATCGGGCCTTGGCGAACCGGTTTTCGCCGACCTGTCGGTATGCCGCGGCCAATCGGAAGTGCATCCCGGTGCCAAGGCGGAGATAGGCATCTTCTCCGCCCGCGGCATTGTTAAATGAGAAGACGGTCAGGAGGCCGTCAGATGTAGTATTTTATAAGGTGAGTGATCGAACGGATGAGTATGCAGCTCGGTTTCTTGGCGTGGAAAGGTCAGATGGAAGAGGGATTCAACTTAGTCTGGCCATTATTCGGTTATGTTATGCGCGGGCGAAGGGAAGTTGGACGGGGCTTCCAGGGGTTGATGGAGGACCTTGAGGGATATGGTCCGACCTACCGCGGGCAGAATATCCACATGGGCGCCTTCAGGAACAACGGATGGTGCGTATTGGTGGACACCATCCTGCTGGACAAAAGCTCGCTTGAGCGCGCCGGTAGGAGGCTCTCGGTAAACTTCAAGAAGGCAACCATAGCCGCAATGGTTGATGTCCCGAAACGCCATTACTATATCGGCTATTGGGATGACGGCCGCCACCTCGGGCATGTCAATGCCGACATCAGGGAGGGTAAGATCGACGTCGATGGCGGGCTCATCAACGGACATAGCGATCCGTCCGAATGGACCCAGGATGACTGGATCCATGCTTTAAACGAAATTGGGCTCGACATGAATTCCTGGGAAAAGCTTAACCAGGATGATGCGGAGTTCGAGGTGCTCGAAGTAAGGCGCGAATTCGTGCCGGAGCTCGAGCCTGACAGACCCAAGAATCAACCCAAGTCCAAACCTTGGTGGCAATTCTGGGGGTAGACATATTCAACCAGCTTTCAAAAGGTGGGGACGGGCCTGGTGCACTCAGCTTTGAATCAGGCCCGTCCCCATTTTGACTAAAATAATATTGACTTAATCACTTTATTGTGATAAAATGCTTAATGCTTTAAGCAGGGGGAATATACTTGTTCTAACGAAGGGAGAGCAACTATGCCGCATGACATCCGTGATATCAAGCTCGCACCTGAGGGCAGGGACAAGATAGAGTGGGCGCGGCGCGATATGCCAGTGCTACGCCTCATTGAAGAGCGTTTCAAAAAAGAAAAGCCGCTCAAGGGAGTACGCATGGCGTGCTGCCTTCATGTCACCACCGAGACGGCAAACCTTGCGCGATGCCTTACCGCAGGCGGCGCGGAAGTGCACCTGTGCGCATCGAACCCGCTGTCAACGCAGGATAATGTTGCCGCGAGCCTTGTGAAAGATTTCGGTATAAATGTTTACGCTATAAACGGTGAGGATAACAAGACATATTATGAGCATATCAAGCAGTGCATCGCCGCGAAGCCGAATATTACAATGGATGACGGCGCGGATTTGGTCAGCACGCTCCACAAGGAATACAAGTCGATGCTGCGCGAAATATGGGGCGGTACAGAGGAGACGACGACCGGCGTGGTACGTCTCAAGGCGATGGCAGCGGACGGGGCGCTGGGCTATCCGGTCATCGCGGTCAACGACGCCGAGACGAAGCATCTATTCGACAACCGCTACGGCACCGGGCAGAGTACCGTTGACGGCTTCTTCCGCTCTACTAATTTCCTGATGGCGGGGCGCTATATTGTCGTGGCGGGCTACGGCTGGTGCGGGCGCGGGTTCGCGATGCGCTGCGCCGGGCTCGGCGCGAAGATTATCGTCACTGAAATCGACCCGGTAAAGGCTATCGAGGCGACGATGGATGGCTACGAGGTGATGCCGATGTCCAAGGCCGCTCCCGTCGGCGACATATTCTGCACACTCACGGGCAACTGCTCGGTGATACGCAAGGAGCATTTCTCGAAGATGAAGGACGGCGCGATTGTCGCCAACAGCGGACATTTCGATGTTGAGATTGATATCCCTGACCTGAAAAAGATGGCGAAGAGCGGGCCGCGTCGCGTGCGGCATATGCTCGACGAATATATGATGCCCGACGGACGGCATATTTATGTCGCGGGCGAGGGGCGGCTTATCAACCTCGCCGCCGCCGAGGGGCATCCGGCGTGCGTGATGGATATGAGCTTCGCGAACCAGGCGCTGAGCTCCGAATATGTCGTCAAAATGCGCGGCAAACTTAAAAACCAGGTCTACATCATCCCCTCAAAAATCGACAAGGAAATCGCGAGATTGAAATTGAAATCAATGGGAATTGGCTATGATAAGCTGACCCCGAAGCAGAAGAAGTATTTGGGCAGTTGGGAAGTTGGGACGTAGATGTAGCGCGGCATTTTCATGCCGGGAATCTGGTGTATCAGGAACTTGTTCCCGAAACACCAAAATACGGTTCTACCACAATTTATATATGCACATCCCCCAGCTTGGATCCGGCACATACGCGTAACCGTTTGAAATGGCGCTGTCAGTAGCGTAAGACCCAGGTGTATCAATTGTCTTGACAATATAAGCCGAGCCAGGGGGGATTATATCAATTATTTTAAGACCGTCGTACCAATTTGTCACATATGCGTACCCGCCTGAAACTGCCGCGCCTTTTGCATCTCCCGAAGTATCAACTGTTTTCATGATATATGCCGAGTCAGGGGGATCTATGTCGATTATCTGAAGACCTTCATCAGAATCAGCTACATACGCGTACTCCCCTGATATGGCCACACCAAAAGCATTCCCAGGGGTGTCAACGGTTTTGACTATGGATGCCGATTCGGGTAAAGATATGTCGATTATTAGAAAACCGGCATTATCATAATCAGCCACATACGCGTATCCGCCTGCTACGACCACGCGACATGCCATACCCGGCGTGTCAACCGTTTTGATAATAAAAGCCGAGTCAGGGGGATCTATGTCGATTATTTGAAGACCTTCATCAGAATCGGCTAAATACGCATAGCCCCCCGATAGGGCTACACCAGCAGCATATCCCGGCGTGTCAACTGTCTTAACAATATTTGCCGAGTTAGGCGGATCTATGTCAATAATTTGAAGACCAGCATTATAATCAGCCACAAACGCGTATCCGGCTGATATATCTACACTTAATGATTTTCCCGCGGTATCAACCCCCTTCACTATAGAAGCGGACTCAGGCCAAGCTATATCAACTATTTGCAGCGCACCATAATAATTCGCCACATATGCGTATCCACCTGATATTGTTGCAGAATAAGCACCAAACAAGGTCCAGATTGTATTGAAGACATGGGCCGAGTCAACAGGGTCTATGTCTATTATATGAACGCTATTCTGACAGGCTATGTAGGCATATTGACCTGATATGAATATACCCCAGGCATCTCCGGAGGCGTCCACTGTTTTGGCGATGAAAGCTGTTTCAGGTGAAGCTACATTGATAATCTGAAGGCCTTTGGAAGAATCAGTGACATATGCATATATGCCTGATACGAGAACGGCCTTGGCAGCCCCCGGGGTATCGACCTCTTTAACAATAAACGCCGATTCTGGCAAGGTTATGTTAATTATTTGAAGACCCGAATGATAATCAGCGACATAAGCGTATCCAGCTGATATGGCCACATCATAAGCAGCCCCCGGTGTGTCAACCGTCTTCACTATGAAAGCCGATTCGGGTAAGGTTATGTCGATTATTTGTAAACCCGCATAGCCATCTGCTACATATACATAGCTGCCCGGTATAACTGCAAGTCCCCTGCAATATCCAGGTGTATCAATGTTTTTGACGATATGAGCCGAATCGGGGGGGTCTATGGCGATTATCTGAAAACCTTTTACATCATCCGCGACATACGCGTATCCCCCCGATACGACTACATCATAGGCATATCCTGGAGTGTCAATTGTTTTGACAATGTATGGAGATCCCGGTGAAGTTATATCATATATTAGAAGACCCGCATCATAATCTGCCACATATGCATAATCGCCGGCTATTGTCATATTCCTGGCAGATCCAGGAGTGTCAACCCGGTTTACCCAGGTTGGGTTTGAAAGATCAGAAATATCGAAGATATGCAAGCCATATGCGTCACCCGCTATATAAGCATAGTTACCATCAATACAAACGCCATAAGGTGAAAAATTTAACCATGGCGGTGTGACATCGACAGGGTTGAATTGGGTTGCTTCAACAATTTCGAAAAGCCCCTTTCCGACACTTGACGAGCCGCTCCAATTTATAACCTCGACATCATAAAAACCAGGTGTAGCATCGGAAGGAATATTAATATTACATGTGATGGTGGATTCTTCAAGAACCAACACATTATCGGCGACAATATCGGGCTTTCCATCCGTCTTGAGTTTAACCTGGGTCCCAGGGCCCTCGAATCCGCTCCCGGACACTATGACGCCGCTCAAAGGATGCCCCTGTGTTGCCATATCCGGATTGATTCCCTCAACGTTGGGGGTTAATGGCCCATGAACTTCAAAAAGCTTCTTACCTGTACCCGATAAGCTATTTCCGTTGGTCACCTCAACATCATAAAAACCCAGGGCCGCATCGATTGGGATGCTGATATCGCAAGTGATTGTGGATTCGTTAATTACAGACACATTACCGGAGATAATATCAGGCTGCCCATTCATTTTGAGTTTGACCTGGGCGCCCGGGCCCTCGAATTCAGTACCGGAAACCGTGATGCCGCTCAAATCATGCCCATATGTAGCATTATCCGGATTGATGCCCGTAACGTTCGGAGTTAATGGCTCGAGAACTTCAAATAACTCAACACCACTACCTGAAAAGTTATTTCCGTTGGTCACCTCTACATCATACATCCCCGGTGTTGCATCGATTGGAATATTGATATCACAAGTGATTGTGGATTCTTCAACAACTATCAAATTATCTGCTACAATATTTGGTTTCCCAATCATCTTGAGTTTAACCTGAGCACCGGGTCCCTCGAATCCGCTCCCGGACACTATGACGTTGGTTAAATAATTGCCCGCTTTGGCTTTATCCGGGTGGATACTTGCAACCACTGGGATATGGTACTCGGTGATCGAGAGTGTGACATAATCATGGAGACGTGTACTTCCAGCGTCTTTAGAACTGGCCCTCAACCTTACTTTATAGTCCCCCGCGACAGCTCCGGTATTATTGGTTAAATGGACCCCCCACGTATCTGCGCTTACCTGCTCAAATGTCGTGAAGGTCTCACCTGTTATTGTCGATGCAAAAAGAACTACATTGTTTACATCTCCCTGCCAATCGTGCACATCAATGTAAATGTTCCCCGATGAGCCGGTCGTGTTGTAAATCGTTTCCTGCCAGAAATTGGTTATCTCATAAGGCTCCTTGCAATTCCCCGGCCAGGAGGCGTCGGCGGCGAAGGTGATTTTTTCCCAGTGCGGTGGGATGGGTATATATATGAGATATTTTTCGGTATCCTCGAAACCCGGGGCGAAGGCGCGATGGTCAACCAATTTCGCGAAGGCTTTGAATGGGTTGATGGTTTGTCCGCCTGCGATATCCCATAACCCCGTCCAGTCATCGGCGTTGGTGAGGGAGTGGCCGTAGTCGTTGGTATAGAGGATGCCGCGCACATCGTGGCCGGTAAGTTGGGTTGGGTTGCGGAGGGTGACATCGGCGTCGAGGATACGGGTTACGGTATCGAATGAATTGACCTTGATTTTAAGGCAGTCGTTGCAGTCGGGCGGAAGGAGAAAGGGGGTGACGTTGAAATGTGCATAGGCTTCGCGCAGGGGTATCGGGGTCAGTTCGCCCGATGATTCGTCGAAAGTGAATTGCCATACGCCCCATAACATCCGTCCGGATTGGGCGTCGTTTTGCGCCTCTATTTCGGTGGACTGAATGAGGGATTCATTATCTGGTTTCGGCAAAATGGAACCGCCATTGGCGCCAGAGCATCCGGCGGTGGCCAATAGGCATAGCATACCCATGGCCATAGCAAAAATGACGATATTGCGCAAAAACATAGGGAATCACCGTCCTCCCCAAAGGGTAAGTACAGTTTACCATGAAAATATTGGTTGTTTCAAGAGTATTTCCCAGCATGAATCACCCACAAGCCGCAGACGCCTTGTGGGCGGCACCCGGTTCCCGGGGTATTAATTCCATGTCATAACTACCACAATTTAAGCACCCTCAACCCGCAATCTGCTGTGGCAACATACGCATAATTGTCTTTAACGGCTAAATCCACTGAAAAGCCCCTACGCAAGTTGAGGGAGGAGACGAAATACGGAGTAGCGGGATCAGTGATATCCGATATAGCCACTCCTTTTGTTGCTGAAGTATAAAGGTAGTTCCCGTAGATATTCATCTCAATGTTGCTCTTCATATTCACATTCAGGGAGCCAACGCAATATGCAGATTCGGGAGGGTTAACGTCTATTATGTATATATAGCTGGCATTACAGCCAACGTAGGCGTAATCGCCGGTTACACCTACAGTATACCCCCCCGACGTTGAATCTACCGATTTGATGATGGAAGCAGATTCAGGCGTGGTAATATCAATCAATTGGAGGCCATATGCATAGTCAACCATATATGCGATCTTGCCCTGTACCATTGCATCCTCCGGCTGGAGGGGTGACGCCACTGTATGAACGACGGATGCTGATTCCGGTGGGTCGACATCGATTATTTTAAGCCCCTCGTAGCCGTTCAAAACGTAGGCATATCCCGAAGCGTAATCTATAGCGCCGCCACTCGCCTTGGGCATATCGATAGAATTAATAACGTGTGCGGATTCCCATGGGGCGATATCGATAATACGGAAATTTTCGTATCCGCTGATATAAGCGTAACCGCCGGATATCACGATTTCCCCAGGCGCATACACCTCAACTGACTTAACTAATTCAGGGATTTCAGGATCTTCAATTCTGTAAATATCAAATGAATAGGGACCGGATGCATAGATGTAATTGCCATCTACTTCGACGCTACCGGCTGCTCTGCAAAAATTTATTTCAGTTATTTCAGCCGCCGACTCCGGTGGATCGATATCAATAATGTCGATGGCTTTACCTTCGGCAATATATGCATAACCACCTGATATATCCACATTATACGCTGCGTTGAGGGAAGGGTGAGTCAATTCAACAGAACGGATAAGCTTCATGCTCCCAACGGGATCGATATCGAATATAAGCAATGCATCCATGGTACTGAGGTATGCGTAACCATTGAGTACAATTAAATCCTTTGGGCGCTCCCCATCATAATTTATTCTGTTAACGTAATTGACTTGCCCGGGGATGCTGATATCGTATACATAGAGCCAAGGCGTTTTTAATCCAGCGAACATAAGTCCATTCTCGACATCAATTTCAATTATATCATTAGAAAATTTAACGACACTTAATGGATAAGTTTGTTGCACTGGATCTATTACTGCGAAGATCATTCCCCAATAATCAACAGCGTACCCCATCCCACCGGAAGGTTCGTAGTCTCTGGGCCCATGCGTGGTGGGGAAGTCGGCGACTAATACGGGAATTTCAGGTTGAGTGATATCAAAAGTCAAAAAACTAACCCCAGCAGCGACGAGTAAAGCGTCCCCCTCGATTTCCACACTTAAGGCAAGGTCAATTCCGAGTTCGTTGACTTCAGCGGCAATATGTGCCCACTGGGGAGGATCGACATCAACCACCTGAAGCATCATTCCATCACCGACGACGTATGCGTACCCATTTGCCACATCCAAGTATTCAGCCGTACCGGGCAAATCAACCCAATTGACCCAGGCCGGCTTCAGCGGATCCGATATATCGACGATATGAAGCCCGAAATCCCCGCACGCCGCATAGGCATACTTCCCTTCAACAACGACGTCCTGTGGCGTAAAATCGAGCCATGGACGCGTAACTTCAACTGGATTCGAGGGGACTCCTGATTGGCTTACGATGATCGTGACGAAATCATAGAGGGCAATGCCGGCCCCATTAGTAGAAGCCGCTATTATTCTCGCCGTATATTCCCCCGCCAGTGCGCCGGTGTTATTGGTCAAGTCAAGGGCCCAGGTGACTCCCGATTGGTGGTAGAGTTGGGTGAATTGTTCGCCGGTGATTTTAGGAGCGACCAGAGTAACTTTGGTTACATCATACTGCCAGTCGAATACATTGACATATATCTTGGCATCCGAACCGACGGTATCGCTCAACGAGGATTGCAAGAACCCGGATATTTCATAAGGTTCCCTGCAGTTGCCGGGCCATGATGCATCTACTGCAAATATGACATGGCCGGGCAGTGATGCGAAGCGAACCTGGTAGTGTTCAGTATGGATAGCCCCCTCGTCGAAGGCGCGGAAAGGCACATCCTTAGCGAAGGTCCTGAAGGGATTGAGCCATCCTCCTTCCGGTATATCATATAAACCGGTCCAGTCATCGGGGTTCAGGAGTTCACATCCGAGGTCGGTTTCGAAGACGATTCCCCGCACATCGTGTCCCACGAGCTGGGATGGATTACGCAGGTTCACATCAGCATCAACAGTGGCGGTGAACAGATCGACGTCGGTAACCACAGTTGAGAGGCAGTCGTTGCAGTCGGGCGGAAGGAGCATCGGGGTTACATTGAAATGGGCATACGCTTCGCGGAGGGGTATAGGCGTCAGTTCGTTGGATGATTCGTCATAAGTAAATTGCCATACACCCCAGAGTTGTCGTCCTGATTGCCCCTCTTTTTGAGGTAATTCAGGTGATTGAATGATGGATTCATCGTCCGGTTTTGGCAAAACCGAATCACCTTGAGCTCCGGAGCATCCTGAAGCCAAAAGGCATAGCATACCTATAGCAATTGCGATGGAAATGACATTGCGCAGAATCACAGGGATCACCCTCCTCCCCAGATGGTGAATATAGTTTACCATGAAAACGTTGATTCTTTCAAGAGGATTTCCCGGCATCAGAATGCCGGGCTACAATGCTGTCACCACAGCCTGATAATACGCAAACCACCAGAGCCATCCGCTAGGTACGCGTATGCGCCTGATATGGCTACCGCTTGAGACCATCCCGGTGTGTCAACGGTGCTGAAAATATAAGCCGACCCGGGAGGGTCTATGTCAATTATCTGAAGCCCCGAATAGTTATCAGCGACATACGCGTATCCGCCCGATACGGCAACACCTGTAGCTTGATCCGGCGTGTCAACGGTGTTGACGATATAGGCTGATCCGGGCGGCTCTACGTCGATTATCCGGAGCCCTGCTTCATAGTCAGCCACATAGGCGTATCCGCCTGATACGGCTACCCCTTGAGCAAACGTAAGCGCTTCAACGGCGCCGACAATATGGGCTGACTCGGGCGGCTCTACGTCGATTATCTGAAGGCTATTAGTATCAGACACATAAGCGTATCCGCCTGATACAGCAACCCCCACAGAATACCCGGGCGTGTCAACGGTGTTGACAATATAAGCTGACTCGGGTGGGTCCACGTCAATTATCTGAAGCCCTGCACCATAGGCGGCCATATATGCGTATCCCCCCGATACGGCTAAACCGTAGGTATAGTCCGTCGTGGCCACAGTATTGACGATATAGGCTGATTCGGGCGGCTCTATGTCGACTATCTGAAGGCCGACAGCCCAGTCCGCCAGGTACGAGTATCCACCGGACACGGCTACTCCTGAAGTAATACTCGGCATGTAAACCGTCTTGACAATATAAGCCGACTCGGGGGTATTTATGTCAAATATCTGAAGCCCTGCGTCATAGGCAGCCATATACACATAGCCGTCTGAAACGGCTATATCTTGGGCCTGTGATGATGTGTATGCAACGCCGTCAATATCGGCTAACTCGGGCGGGTCTATATCAATTATCTGAAGGCCTGTAGACGTGTCAGCTACATACGCATATCCGCCCGATAAAGCCACTCCATAAGCATATGTTGGCGTGTCAACTGTCCTGATAAGAGACGCTGAATCGGGTGGGTCCACATCTATGATTTCAAGCCCCGCCTTACAATCAGCCACATATGCATAACCGCCTGAAACGGCTACATCCTGAGCATAATCCAGCGTGGCAACTCCTTTGACAATAGAAGCTGATTCAGGCGGGTCGATGTCGATTATCTGAAGCCCTTTAGTGGAATCAGCTATGTATGCATACCCGCCTGAAACGGTTACCCCCTCAGCATACCCCGGCGCGGTACTTACGGCACTAACAATATTAGCCGCCCCCGGCGGATCTATGTCGATTATCTGAAGGCCGGCTGACGTATCAGCCACATAAGCATACCCGCCCGATAGGGCTACTGTTTCAGCCGATCCGGGCGTGTCCACCGTGTTGACAATGTAGGCTGACTCGGGGGGGTCAACATCGACTATCTGAAGGCCCGTTTCGGAATCCGCGACATATGCGTATCCGCCCGCTACACCTACACCTCTGGATCCCTCAGGCATCGCAACGGTGCTGACAATATGAGCGGATTCGGGTGGATCTACATCGATTATCTGAAGACCTCCATAATGCTCAGCTACATACACATAGCCTCCTGATACGCTTAGCCTTAAACCATTTTCCGAAAGGGCAACCCGGTTAACCCACTTTGGTTTAATAGGGTTCGAAATGTCGAAGATATGCAAGCTGGACCAAAATCCGGTTGCGTACGCATAATTACCTTGAATGCACACACCATAGGGTGACAAGTTCAACCACGGCGGCGTGACATCGACAGGATTATCGGGTATGCCCCATGGACTTATCACGATGGTTACATAGTCGTAAAGGGCAGTAGAGCCGGAATTGGAGGACGTCGCCAAAAGCCTTGCCTGGTAGTTCCCGGACAGAGCGCCGCCGTTGTTTTTGATGTATGTGCCCCAGGTATCACCGGTTATTTTATATAGCTGAAGGAAATCCACGCCCGTAATTGTTTTGCAGGCAAGGCTGACTTTATTGACGTCATTCTGCCAGTCCTTGACATCGGCCTGAATCATCGCTTGCCCGCCGTCGGCGTCATATAGCTTTTCCTGGGTGAAGTTCTCAATTGAATATGGCTCCTTACAATTATCCGGCCAGGAGGCATCAACTGCATATGTGATCTTGTCATATTTGGCTGGGATGGGGATATGGATGAGGTAATTCGCTGTATGCTTTACCGCTGGTGCAAACAAACGCGGGAAAACCGATGTGGCAAAGGCTTTGAAGGGGTTGATTGTCTGACCGCCGGCAATATCCCACAATCCGGTCCAGTCGTCGGCGTTGGTAAGCTCGTGGCCATAGTCGTTGGTGTAAAGGATGCCCCTTACATCGAAACCGGTCATCATTGTTGGGTTGCGCAAGGTGATATCGATGTCAAGGATACGGGTGACTGTATCAAATGAGTTGACTTTGGTTTTAAGGCAGTCTGTGCAGTTGGGTGGAAGAAGAAAGGGAGTCACGTTGAAATGGGCATATGCTTCGCGTAAGGGGATTGGTGTCAGTTCAGATGAAGATTCGTCATAAGTGAATTGCCATACTCCCCAGAGCATTCGTTCCGATTGGGCCCCTTTTTGAGGCCCCAGGATTGGCTCCTCGCCGGGCAATATCGAATCGCCGTTGGTGCCGGAACATCCGGGGGTAGCCAATATGTATAGTATACCCATGGCCACAATGGGAATGATGACATTACGTAAAATCATCGGAATCACCATCCTCCCGGAAAGTGGATATAGCTTACCACGAAAATATTGGTTGTTTCAATAAGATACCCGGCAAGGAGGTGGCCGGGGTACAACTACAACTCATGGATGCCCCTCCCGGAAAGGGATTGCCGGGCTACATGAAGTTCCCGGCTTCGGAATGGCGGGCTACAATACCCTTACCACAGCCTGATAATACGCAAACCACCAGAGCCATCCGCCACATATGCATATGCGCCATTCACAACTACTCCTTGAGCACAACCCGGTGTGTCAACGGTGTTGACAATATAAGCCGACCCGGGCGGCTCTATATCAATTATCTGAAGCCCTGCAAGTAAGTCGCCCACATACGCGTATCCGCCTGATACTGTAACACCTGTAGCTTGACCCGACGTGTCAACGGTGTTGACGATATAGGCTGATTCGGGCGGCTCTACGTCGATTATCCGGAGCCCCGCTTCATAGTCACCCACATACGCGTATCCCCCCGATACGGCTACTCCTTCAGCAAATATAAGCGTCTCAACGGCGCCGACAATATGGGCTGACTCGGGTGGCTCTACGTCGATTATCTGAAGCCCTGCATCATAATCAGCCACATACGCGTATCCGCCTGCAACTGCTACATTCAAAGAATACCCGGGTGTATCAACTGTGTTGACAATATAAGCTGACTCGGGTGGGTCTATGTCAATTATCTGAAGCCCTGAAGACCCATCAGCAATATATGCGTATCCGCCTGATACGGTAACACCTGTAGCTTGACCCGACGTGTCAACGGCGTTGACGATATAGGCTGACTCGGGCGGTTCTATGTCGATTATCTGAAGCCCTGAAGACCCATCAGCTACATATACGTACCCGCCTGAAATAGCCACTCCTGAAGCAAAGCCCGGCATGGAAACGGTCTTGACAATATAAGCTGCGCCGGGTGGTTCTATGTCAATTATCTGAAGCCCTGCGTCATAGGCAGCCACATACGCGTATCCGCCTGAAACGGCTATATCTCTACCTTCTGACGATGTGTCCACGGTGCTGTCAATATAGGCTGACTCGGGCGGCTCTATGTCGATTATCTGAAGCCCCAAAGACCCATTGGCTATATATGCGTACCCGCCTGACACGGCTACTCCCGAAGCAATAACCGGCGTGTAAACGGTCTTGACAATATAAGCTGACCCGGGGGGCTCTATGTCAATTATCTCAAGCGCTATATAGTCGGCTAAATACGCGTATCCGCCTGTAATGGCTATATCTTGAGCCATTCCCGGTGTACTAACGGTTTTAAGAATATAAGCCGACTCGGGGGGCTCTATGTCAATTACCTGAAGCCCTGCATTCCAATCCGCCACATGCGCGTATCCGCCTGATACGACCACTCCTGCAGCAGATCCCGGTGTGTCAACGGTAGAGACAATATAAGCTGACCCGGGCGGCTCTATGTCGATTATCTGAAGGCCGAGATCCCCATCAGCCACATATGCGTATCCGCCTGATACGGCTACACCTTCAGCCCATCCCGGCGTGTCAACGGCGTTGACAACATAAGCCGATTCGGGCGGCTCTATGTCAACTATCTGAAGACCCGCCTCCCCATTCGCTACATACGCGTATCCGCCTGACACGGCCGCATATCTGGCTCCCTGCGCCATCTCGACGCTCTTGACGATATAAGCTGACTCGGGTGGCTCTATGTCGATTATCTGAAGACTCGTTTTACCGTCAGTCACATAGGCGTATCCACCTGATACGGTTAGATTAACAGCAGAACTCGGCGTAACGACCCGGTTGATCCAGACTGGATTTGCAGGATTCGAAATGTCAAAGATATGCAAGCCAGTTGAAATCCCGACTGTGTACGCATAGTTACCATCAATACGAACATGAGAAGGTGACACGTTCAACCACGGTGGTGTGACATCGACAGGATTATTGGGTACACCCCACTCGCTGATTATTATGGTTACATAGTCGTAAAGGGCAGTAGAGCCGGAATTGGAGGACGTCGCCAAAAGCCTTGCCTGGTAGTTCCCACCAGGAACTGCGGCGTTGTTTTTGATGTATGAGCCCCAGGTATCACCGGTGATTTTATATAGCTGAAGGAAATCCACGCCCGTAATTGTCTTGCAAGCAAGGGTGACTTTGTTAACATCATTCTGCCAGTCCGTGACATCGACCTGAATCATAGCCTGCCCGCCACCGCTGTCATAGAGTTTTTCCTGGGTGAAATTCTCAATCGAATACGGCTCCTTGCAATTCCCCGGCCAGGAGGCATCAACGGCAAAGGTGATTTTGTCCCAATGTGGCGGGGTGGGAATATGTATCAGATATTTCACCGTTTCCTTGAAGAACGGAGCAAAATGGTGGAGGCCAACCGATTTGGCGAAGGCTTTGAATGGATTGATGGTTTGGCCACCGGCGATGTCCCACTGGCCCGTCCAATCGTCGGCGTTGGTGAGTTCGTGGCCGTAGTCGTTGGTGTAGAGGATGCCGCGGACATCATAGGCGGTGATAAGCGTAGGATTCTTGAGGGTGACATCGGCATCGAGTATGTGGGTGACCATGTCGAATGAGTTGACTTTGACCTTCAGGCAGTCGTTGCAGTTAGGTGGAAGGAGAAAAGGGGTTACGTTGAAATGGGCATAAGCTTCGCGGAGGGGTATCGGTGTGAGTTCGTTCGTTGATTCGTTATATATGAATTCCCATACTCCCCATAGTTGTCGTCCCGATTGTGCCTCTTTCTCCGGTGATGGGATGACAGGACTATCGACTGGGGATGCCGAATCGCCGTTGGCCCCGGAGCATCCGGCGGTGGTTAAAAGACATAGTATCACCATTGCAATGGCAAAAATGATGAGATTGCGCAGAATCATAGGAATCACCGTCCTCCCCGAAACGTGAATATAGTTTACCGCAAAAACATCGATTGTATCAAGAAGATTTCCCGGCATCAGAATGCCAGACCACCCAGCTTCAGTGTGCGGAGACCACGGTGTTAAGGGGCATTAGCGCACACTGAAGTGTGCGGCATCCGCCTGCTTATGGTGTGGCAAAAGACACGCCCATTCTCGAAGACTCGAATGGGCGTGGCACACGGCTTTATAAACATATAGAAGATCCCCGGCAAGGGGCTTGCCGGGCTACATGTCTATCCACTCCCCGCAACTTGTTCCGGTATCTTCCCAGTCAGTTTGCAGGCGATGCGGGTCACCAGCTCATCGGTAACATTCACGCAATCGACTTCGCCGACGGCGAGGGCGAGACGCTTGTTGTCGATGCCGAATTCCTTCGCGCGTTTGTTGATGAGGGGCAGAAATGACGAATGGAATCTGCCGAGGCCGAGGACAACCGCGGTCGGGTCGGTACCCTTCGCCGGGGGCATTATAGGCTCGATACATTCGGTGCCTGCGTCAATTGCCAAGAACTCATCGATGTCATCCTTGAGCATACCCATACGCTTCAAGAGCGGCACAACGATTTCCGTTTGAGCGTTGCCTGCGGAGCGCCCCATACCGCGCAGAGAGGTATCCACGCTCTCTGCTCCCACCTTGACAGCTGCGAGCACATTGGCTACAGCCAGCTGCAGGTTGTTATGGCCATGGAATCCGATGGGGACATCGACCTTCGCCTTCACCGCCTCGACATATGCAGCCACTTCGTCGGGCAGCATACAGCCCGCAGAATCGACCACCACGACCATATCCGACCCCCACGACGCCACCTGCGCGGCGATGTCGGCGGATTCCGAGGGCGGCACAGCGTATGTCTTCAACAGGTTGAAGCTGACGTAGTAGCCCTTCTTCTTGGCATACTTCACATACTCCTCGCTCTTCTCGGTGTGAGTGACATTGGTACCGACGCGGATGAAATGCATGCCGTAGTCGCGCGCCATATCGAGATGATGCTTGCGGCCATATTCCGGCAGGAAGAACATGCCGAACTTGGATTTGTCGAGCGCCATGGCTGCGGCCTTGAGATAAGCCTCATCCGACTCGACAGCCGGTTCGGGGCTGTTTTCGGTACTGCCGATGCCGGTACCGTGGCCGACCTCGATGACGCTGAAGCCTGCTTCCTGAAGTCGTTTGCAGATAATGAAAGTGTCGCGGGCGGTGAAGGAATAATCGATGGCGTATGAGCCATCCCGCAGTGTGCATTCGAGTACTTCTACCTTGTGAGCCATAATGCCCTCCTTGGCTTTTGACTTACCACTCCCTGTCGCTATTGCTCTTCCAACGCCTCCTCAATGAACTTCACCGAGCGCATGATGTAGGCGGCATCGGCGCAATTTTCGACCCACAGGTTGACGGCCCTCAATGCCGTATCGGTGCAGAAATAATCCCTGCGCATACAATACTCCGGCATAAGCAGGTGAGTGGGGAAATAATGCTGCGAAGCTTGGATGCCTCCTTGCCTCAGCTTATGGACCACCCTCCGTGCCGTCCGGCCCCCATCCCCTCCCGGGCCCGCAAAAAAAGTGTGACGGAAAACTGCCTGGCCCGGGTCATCAGGAATATGCGTTATCAATGAATGCTCTAAGAGCTCACGATACTTCGCGGCCCTCTCGCGCCTTGCCTTAATCTCACCATGCAATGCGCTTATGCCCCTGCTTATATTTTCGGCAGCTTCGAGTGAAAGTTTATGGGCGAAAATTCTCAAGAATTGGCCCCTGATTAATGAATATGAAGGGGCCAAGCTCGGCATAGTGCGCGATGCATTCTGTATGGCGGTGGCGATGTCGCGATGCAATTTCGCCAGGTCATCCATCTCGCTGGATTTTTCGGGAAGGGATTCTGCGATGTAAGCCGCATCGGTGTAAATACCCGGGTCATCAGTTACAACTGCTCCTCCGCCGATGACATCCGGGATAATCTTCCCCGCGCCGAAGCTGATGATTCCCGCGTCGCCGAAACTTCCGGCTGGTTTGCCGCTGATTACCGTCCCTGCGGCCTGGCAGGCATCATCGAGAAGTATTGCGCCATATTTCCCGCAAAGGTTCTTAATCTCACCAATGCGGCACGGTTTGCCGAATAGGTGCACCGCGATAACGGCGCGACATCCCGCTTGCAGGGCGGCTTCGATGCTATCAATGGAGATATTCAGGTCTATGGTGTCGCAGTCGCATATAACGGGCGTCATGCCGATAGAGGAGACGACATTGACCGGGCTAAGACAGCATATTGAGGGTACCGCCACTTTATCCCCGGGCCTGAGAACCGCTTTCAGGGCGACCGCTATAGCTGATGCTCCGCGTCCGGTCAATACGGCAAATTTGCACCCGAATGATGTGGCGACTCGCTGGGCGATATTTTCGAGGTTATGGTTCATGTTGCGAATCCAAGAGCTACACAACCCGCTATATATGAGATTAATCGGATGGAACGTTCTTATATAAACAACCAAGCAAAAAAAACCGCCTTATGGCGGTTTGCTCCAGTCAGTTCAGATAGCGAATTACCTTTTCATGATAGTTATGCTTGTCGGTGCCGAGGGGATTTCTTGGCGAATGCTTATCCCCCAGTGGGCCCCGTTATCATCGACCGAAAATTCCCCGAATAATGGGCCCGGGTTTTCACCGATATTCTGGCGGACCTCATATTTTCTGCCGTCGAGGAGTTGGTTGTAATACCCAACGACTGTCGGGACGGAGTCAGGGGTCATCGTGGTGAATGCCGGGACACCACCGATTTTAGGTTTTTCATACTTTCCGGTAGCGGGGTTGTACATGGGATAGACCAAAGCTTCTATTGTAATTTTCCCTTCGATGGGTGTTACCGGTGGTACCCTTGGGCTGGGTCCAGGCAACGGGAAGGGGGGCCTTTCGCCGTTCTCTCCCCCTTCTTTTGATGGCGGCACGGCAGGTTCCTCCGCCGGTTTTTCTTCCGGCTTCCCGGCATTTTCGGCTGTTTTTATTACATCCCCGCTCACAGCCTTCGACGCCCCTTCCGCTGTTTTTTTCGCCTCTGTAAGCTGATCGACATTTTGCCGGGCGCAACTGAACGCTAAAGCAACACACAGGATGAATATCACTGCATAAACTCTAGTATGAGTATTCATTACCGACCACTCCTTTCGGTCTTTTAATATTAGACATGATATAGCTTAAAACCGTTGGACTCAAGTTTGTGTACCAGATTGGGTGTGTCCTTTTGTTGATTTTTCAGACAGCTAAGCAGGAGGCCCCCCCCTTTGGTCCCCCCCGCTTCGCGCGGGGGGGGAGATTACAGCATAACCCGCATTTAATCCCCCTGTTGGCACAAGGGGGGATGGCAGCAGATACGGCATTCATCTCAATCGTGAGAAGGGGAATTAGAACAAGCTTCACTTTATCCCACTCGGCGCGGGGGTGGATGATTGGGAAGTCCCTTCTTCGTCTCCCCCCCGCGCGAAGCGGGGGGGACTTAAGGGGGGGCTTTATTACAGTACCACGCTGCATAGCCGGACCCAGTACAAAACTTGCCCGACTATAATCACTAAAAAGACACACCCGTGCGTGAACCAGATTGCCTTCTTGTCTACAGCCCGGCATAATGTGTTCGTTATGGCCACACAAAAAATTATGATCGATGCTGCTAAATGCACCGGCTGTGGGGAATGCGTCGCCGATTGCCCGAACAGCGTACTTGCCGTTGCCGAGGAGGGGAAAATAATCGTCGCAAAGCCCGAAACGTGCATCCAGTGCTGCCATTGTGCGGCTGTATGCCCTGTGGACGCGGTCACGTTGCCCGCTTATGACCCAGGCAATTTCCCTCTGCTGCAAGCCGAACCATTAATCGGCTATAACGACCTGATTTCCCTCCTCCGACGCAGGCGGTCGATACGTCGCTACATTCATGAAACGGTTCCACGGGAAGTGGTCGAGCAACTCATCGAAGCGGCACGTTATGCGCCAACCGGCTCAAACAGCCAGGGATGCAGATATATTGTCGTGGAGGGCTTTGATGCAGTAAGGTCCATTTCAGGGACTATGATCAATTATTATGTAGGGCTCGCGAAGATGATGAATACCCCGTGGGGCAGGGTGGCATTGAGATTGGCTATCGGGGGGAAGGCATACCCCGGGTTTAAAAGGTATCTGCCATTCATTTGGGATTCGACGAAGAAATATGATGCCGGCGGCGACCCGGTATTTCGTGGTGCGCCGCTATTGATAGGTATATATATCGGCCCAGGCTCATTCACAGCCCACGATGATTGCATCATAGCCATGTGCCATATGCTCATGGCCGCCGAGACGTTGGGATTGGGAAGCTGCCTGAACGGGTTCCTCACGATTTCGGCGGCTCGGTCCAAGGATATCCGCGACGCGATGGGCGTCCCGGAAGACCACAAGCTCTATGCCGCCGCAGCGTTCGGTTATCCCGATGTAAAATATCGGCGGGCGGTCGACCGCTTCAAACCGGACATCGCTTGGCTCGAGAGGTGATACGATGGAATATATAGAGCTTCCTAAACCGGATACGATAGGGAGAATCCCTTTGGAAACGTGCATCACAAAGAGGCGAAGCGTGCGTCGCTACATCAACCAGCCGCTGGATGAAACCGCCATCAGCCAACTCGCCTGGTCTGCGCAGGGCATTACCGACCCCGTTCCAAGGCGCCGTACTGCGCCCTCTGCCGGTGCCACATTCCCCACCGAGATCTATTTGGTGACGCAAGCAGGTGTTTATCGCTACCTCCCGGTCCCCCACGCATTGGAGCTGACTTCCGAGGGGGACATAAGGAACGCCCTTGCTAAAGCCTGTTTGGGTCAGGGTTTCGTAAGGCAAGCACCGCTAAGCGTTGTAATCGGGATGAATTTCCCCCGCACCACCGGCAATTATGGTGAGCGTGGCCGGCGTTATGTCATCCTCGAAGCGGGGCACATCGCGCAGAACCTGCATTTGCAGGCGATAGCGCTCGGCCTTGACTCGGTGCCGGTGGGAGCCTACAACGATGCTGCTGTCGCACAAGCCGTCGGCCTTCCGGAAGGCATCGAGCCGGTTTACATCGTGTGCATTGGAAGAGCGCAAAGATAATATTTAGATATGTTTTGTAGGGGCGAAGCATTTCGTCTGCAAAATGCTTCGCCCTTATTCGTTCTTAATAATCTACAGGCCTTTAGTTTTTCGCCGATTGATGGTATCAGTATAATCACAGGGTCGATGGTTGGGTATATAATGTAATAAATGGACTACCGGCGGCAAAAAGACTATTACGAAATCCTCCAGGTTCAGCGTGAGGCGTCGAGGGATGACATACGCAAGGCCTACCGCGCCCTTGTCAAGCTAAATCATCCCGACCTTGCGAAAGACCCGTTTGTCCGCAAGCAGCGCGAGGAATTTCTAAAGGTCTTGAATGAGGCTTACGAAATTCTCTGGGATGATATCAAACGCAGCGAATATGACGCAAAAACCGCGCAGGTATTCCACAACCCCTATCAACATCCTTTCAGGCAGCCCGAAAGCGGGACATTCTGGACCGACCGGGAACCGCCGGATGTGCTCATACGCGGCAACGAACAACTTCTCCGCATCGAATATGTAAAACGGCGTTTTTTACTCAAGCACGACCTTGGCTATTATATCCGCAACAACATAATACGGCTTTACACCACTCCGGAGGGGTATATTTACATCTCCCTCAGCGACCTTGGCCGCGCGCGGCAGGCTGATATCGACCCGGAGGCGGCGAAGGCCGGGATGATCCCGACATGCGCCGCATGCGGCCGCACCGATGCATCGCTGCGGGAGAGATATTTCGTGCGCAACAGCGGCTTTGCGTCGCGGATAAAGATGCGCATACGCGGCGGGGTGCTCTGCTCCAAGTGCCGTCGGCGCGAGAAATGGGCCGCTGTGGTGCACAGCATGTTCTATGGCTGGTGGGGTTTTGAGGCGGCGGCGTACAATCCGGGGTTCATCGCCATCAACCTCATGGGCGGCTTCAGGGGAAAACACTCGACGCGAGACATTCAGGGCAGGCTGCGTACATTCAGCCTCAAGCATAAACGGTTTGATGTTTTCCAGGACCTGCATAAGTGGAACGCGAAATTGGCCGCGAGCTTGCCGAATTTTCTTGTCGACCAACTCCTCTACAACCATCATCACACCTTTAAAGCGGCGCTATTCACCATCCTGACAGTTATTGTCATAGTGAAGATTATGCTGATGCTGAGCTGAGGATACCGGCCCCGTAATTAATCTAATTGACGATCAATAGGAATTCTCCTCTTGATAGCATCTAATTATGTTGAATACACGTAAACCATATAATGAAGGAAATCAATGGTTGGCATGCATCCATTCGGGTTTGAATGCCAGGGAGGCTGATATGTGCAAAGCCATAATCGTATGCATCATTTGCATCTTTTTGCTTCTGCCCATCACATCCTGTTCTGGGGCTTCTGGTAATTTGTTAGCTCCCCCTGTTTCGGAGCGACCTTATGATTCGCAGCAATACGGCCCAACCACATGCCTTGGTCTATGGCAAGTGGCTATAGATGCGTATTCCGGGAATATCAGTGTAACCGATTTACGTACCGGCGACCTTATGCTCAACGTGCTCGGTTTCCTTGAACCGCCTCCTATGAAATGGCTGACAATTGACCCCGGGACTCTCATCGTTGACCAGGCTAAAGGGAAGGTCAAGGTCGATGTCATCCTCAAGCACCCTTTCAAATACTCCATATTTATGGGGTTCGATGTGAGAGGGGTTGTATTCGGCCCCAAGGTGACCAACGCCGATGGAATGACTCCTGCAATGGCTCCCGAGTTTTTCACTGATGTTCCCTATGGCTATAAGGATGGCCTCTGGGGTACACCGGATAAGGATGCTCATTTCAAGGGAAGCCTTTGGGGTTACAAATATTTCTGCGACGGCCTTGGAAAAAATGATGACCTCGCAACTTTCTTTTCAAACGCGGATAATGTCGCAAAGAGAGGGGTATTTGCGAACGGGTCGGTTAATAAAAGGCATTATGAGCTCGATTGGACTGATTCAGTATTTGGTTTCCTGATCTTCAATTATGCTGTCTATGCCAACTACAATCGTCCGACGGGCGAGAAGCCAATCGATATCAACGATTTCGACATCACCACCGCGAACAGTGCCGAGGCATTCTGCTGCAGAGTCACTGAGACCAAGAATACCCTCTGGTGGTCAGGCGGGGTGTATGACGGGGAACTCAGCTTGGAGGCTGAGATATGGGATTGGCAGAATGACATTTCCGATGTGACAATTGAATCGTTGGAGCCCGGCATACTCGATCCGACTCCCTTCGATTCCCAAGTCCCTGGTAATACCCCTTACAGCAGAATAGTGAAATTCGACAATATCGACAATTTCAACCTTATGTCAGCCGGGGACCTGGACTTGTGGATAACCGTAACCGACCAGAAGACATTCGGCGAAGCGTGGTTCATGGGTTTACTTCCGGAGAGTAACAGCAAATATAAAGAGAATGTTTACAATTGCTTTATTCATCGAACAGAATCTTACCCCTGACTGTACCCGGAGGTGGAGGGGATAATCCCTTCCAAAGCGCCGGTCGGCAGCATACTCAATGATGTGGAAATAACGGCGAAGAATCTTCTCGATGGCCCATCTCTCGGTGCAAAACTTGAGAAAACCGGAGAGATCGACATCGTCGGCACTGATGTTAAATTTGTTAGCGGGCAGACAATGACAGCCGACTTCGACTTGACCGGAGCCGCAGTTGGGTTCAGGGATGTCGTCGTGACAAACGGTGACGGCTGTGAGGGAACCGGCCCTGGGTTGTTCGAAATATACAATTGAGGATCTTTAGCGCGGATGTCTCCGTCCGGATGCGGGTGAGGACACCCGCGCTCCCAGGGGGGATTGATTTGCAGGCTGTATGCTGATTCAAATGTATAACTTTCCCCTCAAAACTCTCAATAAATAAGTAGAATGGTCGAAAGAATGATGAAGGGGGAGTGTGCGTATTATGCTACGTGGGATTTACATAGCAGCAAGCGGTATGTCCGGTCGTGCCGACGCCATCGATGTATTGGCCAACAACTTGGCCAATGTCAACACCAATGGCTATAAGGCCGATAAGCTTTCTGCATCGTCGTTTAACAAGATGCTGCTAAGCCGCATCGATGACGCGCCTCCGGGGGTACTCGGCAAAATCAACCAGCCGCCTCAGGTCGGCCAGGCGGAGATGGCGGGGGCCATCGCCGAGAACCAGTATATCGATTTCACCCCCGGCGGCACCACTTTCACTGAAAATCCGCTCGACCTCGCCCTCGACGGGCCGGGGTTTTTCACACTGGATGGCGGAAACGGGCAGGTATTCTACGCGCGCGAAGGCGCCTTCACCATTGACTCCGACAGGTATCTTATAAACCAGTCCGGCTTACGTGTACTCGACCCGGCGGGGCAGCCTATCCGCATCTATTCCCCCGGTGAAATAAGAGTTGATTCGGACGGCTCCATCTCAATAGGCGGATTACCGGCAGGGAAATTGGGCGTTCTGGAATTTACCGACCTAAATACCCTAACGAAAGCAGGACACAACCTGTTCTCCAGTACCTCAGCAAGCGGACCCGCAACGAATACCGAGGTGATACAGGGGGCGATAGAGAGAAGCAATGTAAACCCGATAAGCTCGCTTACCCAGCTAATTGCGAAGTTCCGGGAGTTCGAAGCGGCCGCGAGAACTGTCGATACCATTGACCGTACCTTGGACAAAGTCGTGAACGAGTTGGGGAGGATAAGCGGATAGTTTGATGGTGAATAATTATTGGCTTAATTATCCGGGTGGCGCCCACAGCCGAGCATGTGAGCCGTAGCCTCGGCGAAGGTTCATCTTCGAGGATGTGGGTGATTAAAGGAAGGTTCGGGTTCCGGGTTGGACGGTTGAAAACAATGCGGGATACGGGCCGGCCCCCATAGGGAAGCCCGGCGGCCCGAATGACTGAAAGCCGCCCCCGCTATGGAGGTATAAATATGCTCCGGTCGTTGTTCACTGCATCGACGGGCCTTCAGGCGCAACAGCTTCAGACGGACGTCATTGCCAACAACATCGCCAACGTAAATACGCCCGGCTTCAAGCGCGACAGGCTGAATTTCCAGGACCTCATTTACCAGGTATTCCGCGAGGCTGGAGTCAGCACCCTTACGGGAGCGCAGGTACCGAGCGCGCTACGGGTCGGGCTTGGAGTGCGCCCCATCGCAACGCAAAAGCTTTTCACTGAGGGCGTCATAGAACCAACCGGAAATACGCTCGACCTCGCAATAATGGGCGACGGCTTCTTCACCGTTTTGCTGGAGGACGGACGCCAGGCATATTCGCGCGACGGCTCGTTCAAGCTCAACGGCAGCGGCGAGATAGTCACCGCCGATGGACTCACCCTCGACCCTGTCATCACTATTCCTCCCGAAGCCCTGCGTATCGAAATCGCCCAGGACGGCAATGTCAGTGTCCAGATGTCCGGCGAGACGGAGTTTACAAATGTAGGGCAAATCCAATTGGCGCGGTTCCAGAATCCAACGGGGTTGAGCGCGATCGGGCGTAACCTCTTCCTCCCGACCGCGGCATCAGGCGATGCACAGCTCGGTACGCCAAACGCAGAAGGATTCGGCACCGTATATCAATCATACCTGGAACTTTCCAACGTAAACATCGTCGAGGAACTTGTTCAACTTATCATCGCCCAGAGGGCTTTCGAAACGAATTCCCGCGCCGTGTCTGTAGCCGACCAATTGCTGAGCATAACCAATAACCTTGCGAGATAATGCAGGTGATAATTAATGGTTAAACGGTCAATAATTTACTTCATATTCTTGGTAATACTCCTGGGCCCCATCCTGCCCGCATCAGGGGATGAGGGTTACCAGGTCATATCGGGTGATTTAATCCTCGAAGTGGCCCGGGGCTACATCCTGTCCCATAGTCCCTGGGATGAATACGATGTAGCAGTAGATGCAAAACGCGACATACCCGACGTGCCGGCCTACTTGCAGGGAAAAATCGATTTGGAAGTCGAGCAGGTGCGCGATGCAGGCTTGGCGGATGTGAACCTCCTCAAGGTGCGTATCGACATCGGGGGGAAACCGTATACCAAGGTGGATGTGGGGCCATACTTGTCAATCAACCTGCCGGTAGTTGTTGCCGCTGCGGATATCGCGCGCGGTCGGATTATAAGCGAATCGGATGTGGCTATTGAAAGCCGCGATTTGACGCTGAAGCACTTGAATGAGCCGATTATTGAGACCGGGCAGGTCGTTGGAATGGCGGCGAAGCAATCCCTTAAGAAGGGGGATACGCTGCTTTCCTATTATCTCGATTTACCTGTGTTGATTGAGCGGGGGAAGGATGCCACCGCGGTTGTTACTGCGACAGGTATGCATATAACCCTCACTGTACAAGCGTTGGATAGCGGCAAGATGGGTGATATGGTTCGCGTAAAGAACAAAATGTCGGGCATTATTATCACGGCGAAGGTCATCGGGCTTGGGTTGGTCGAAGTAAAGATTTAGGGGAGATGGAATATGATCGCTATGAAAACAAAATTGATATTGCTCCTATGCTTGGTATTCATCCTCTGCCTGGGGGCATCGGCGAATGCCGAGAGCCTGTATGACCCCAAGGGCGTGAACCTTATTACCGACCTTAAGGCAAGGGCCATCGGTGATATTGTGTTTATCGTCGTCCAGGAGACAACGACATCAACATCGGAAGCAAAAACCGACGGCAGCAAGCAGATTGATATCAAGGGCGGCGCGAAGGTGACAGGCTTCTTCGAGGACCTCCTTGGATTCCCCAATGTCATCGAGCCCCTTGAGTCGATGAAAATCAACCCAGGCGAATCATCTAAATCCAGCGGGTCGACATCCAACAAAGGGAGTATCGCCACCCGGATTACAGCCACCGTCATCGATGTCCTGCCGAACGGGAACCTCGTCATCGAGGGCAAGCGTGCAATAACCATCAACGCCGATACCGAGGCGATGAAAATTGTCGGGACGATACGCCCGTCAGACATTGGCGCTGACAACACCATAAGGTCGCAGCTTATTGCCGATACGGAAATAAGCTACACCGGTCGCGGGCAATTGGCCGAACGGCAGAAATCCGGCCTGTTTACAAAACTGTTCAATTTTCTCTTCTGAGATTTTCCGGTGATAGATATGAAATCAATAATATATATCCCCCTCTTGATGCTTTTCCTGCTGTTGCCCGTATTCGGGTATGCGCAGGGTGAATCGGTATCGCTGCCGCCATTGATAAATATGGGGATTGTGCCGTCCAACCTGGCCAATCCGCCCGATGTAATGGGCAACAGCGAGTTTATCCCCGAATGCAGAATTAAGGATATCGCGAAAGTGCTCGGTGTACGCTCGAACCAACTGTGGGGAATCGGGCTCATAGCGGGGCTTACCGGTACAGGGGACGACGCCAACCGGGTGGCTTACACGGGCCAGGCAATCGCCAATATGCTTAACCGCGCCGGTCTTACCGTCGATGCCGCTAAAATCAACGTGAAAAATTTCGCCTCGGTTATCGTAACCGCTGACCTCCCGCCGTTCGTGCAGCCGGGCGATACAATTGATGTCACCGTATCATCCATCGGCAACGCCAAGAGCCTTGAAGGTGGGACATTGATAATGACGCCCCTGAAAGCGGCAAACGGGGAGGTTTACGCCGTCGCGCAGGGCCAGGTGTCGTTGGGTGGATTCGGCGTCACCGGCCGTGGTGCGGGAGGCGGAGAGGTTCGGAAGAGTTTCCTTACGGTAGGACGCATCCCCGACGGGGCGCTGGTGGAGAATGAAGTCACATTCAATCTCGACCAGGGGGGGTATATAACCATCGTGCTTAACCAGCCTGATTTCACGACTTCTATCAAGTTGGCCGATGCCGTCAAGGCAATTGAAGGGGTTGAATCGAGCCGTGCCATAGACCCGGCGAATGTCGAGGTTAAGATACCGACTGCATTCAGCGATGACCTTGTACGCTTCATAAGTGAAATCGAAAACCTCACGGTTCCGGTCGATACCCCGGCAAAGGTCGTAATCAACGAACGTACCGGCACCATCGTGATGGGCCAGAATGTGCAGATATTGCCCGTGGCGATTGCGCATGGGCCGCTGACGATAAATATCCAGTATTCCCTTGAAGTCTCCCAGCCGCCGCCGATTTCAACCGGGTTCCCCGTTGTTGTCCCGAACGAGCAGCTTACGGTGCAGGAGGGGAAAGCGGTTTTCGTGAGGGTTTCCACGGCTGACATCGTCAAGGCTTTGAACGCGTTGGGGGTTGCGCCGACGGATATCGTGGCCATCTTCCAGGCCCTCAAAGCCGCCGGCGCATTGCAGGCGGAGTTGGAGATTATCTGAGCAGCTTGTAGCCCGGCATACTGATGCTAAGTTAAATATTAAAGGGTAAATATTCCCGGCATCAGAATGCCGGGCTACAGGATTCATAAAACATCCCCATCCGGCAGAATACCTGTCATGACAACATGCCCATCGGGGTAAACAAATATCTCAAAATCGTCCGGATGTTCGATATCGTTCATCGTATACCTGTACGTCAGGAAAATAATCTCCTGGTTATTGCTGCCTGCAAGGCCTGACTTGCATTTCGATTCTTTGATAAACGGCCCGGCAACCAGCACATCGATCGTGTTTAAAAATTCCTCACCCAAAGGCATGGCTTTGATCTCATCCGGATTGAACCCGGTATACACGAGCATCGACAAACCGGTTTCACTCCGCAACCGGCGGCATAATTCAAGGCAGGCATCAATCTGTTCGAGGGGTTCGCCACCTGAGAAAGTGACGCCTTCGATTCCCTTGGTCGTGGCCGCCTTGTCGTACAATTCATCGACGGTCATAAGCATACGCGGTTCATGCGCGAGTGCGTCAATGTTGTTGCACCCCGGGCATAACCGGCTGCATCCTTGCGTGAATATCACAAAACGCTCCCCGGGACCGTTCACTGAAGAACGGGGTATATACCCATGCAGGTTGAAGGTCAGTTTATCTTTTTTTTCCATATTGGTATTCAAACCCGGCATGAAGGCAGATAATTTATATGTAAATCAATTTCCTATCCTACTTGCTTTCATCCTGGTCCTTGAGTTTCAATGACTCCGAGGCTTCCGTGTCGGTAAGGTGGTATTCCCATGTCTTTCCCTCTTCAAGGATGGGGGTACCGGAGGCGATAAGTTGTATAAGGCGTCTCAACGGTATTTCACATCTATTGCCTTTGAATCCCTTGGCGGTTATTTTCAGCTTGCCGTCTTTTGAGATGAGAATTTCGAATTCTTCCTTTACGACCATTTGCGCACCACCAATTTAATGGTTCCTTCATCGAGCTGCTGTTCCTCGACCAGCGTATAACCCTGCGCTTGCAGCTTCTCGATAACCTTTTTATAGGTGTAGCCCTGCACAATCTGCTCTGCGAGGTCCTTTTCCTCAATGCCTTCTTTCGCGCGAAGCTCCTCTTCATCAACGAAAAGTTGCAGCCTGCCGTCTTTTGTAACGCCGACCTCAATCTCCACTGCGTTCGGGGAGCGGAACGAGCTGCCCTGCGCCCACCCTGATCTTAAAGCCTTAACCTGCCTTGACGCCTTGGCCATCTCGTAGCCCAAGTCGCCAAGGAGACGGGCGATTAATGCAAATTCGAGTATTGGTATGGGGGACAATCCAAAGAATCCCGACACGGCCTGCCCTCCTTATGCTGTAACCAACATTGTCGTCAGCCAATTACCCCTTCCTCAGATGAATTGAAATTCCAAGCCCCAATACCGTGGGCTGGGTATATTGTATCGGTTCTTTCAGGATGATTTTGAAGCGTACGTTTCCTTCCTCATCGCTCCAGGTTTTGATTAACTCAACGAAGGGATGTATGAATGTACGCTCCCTTGGAACTGAAGTAAAATCACAATCGGCATTGGGTATGGTCAACCAGAAAACCTTCTCATTTTCATCGTAAGAATATTTCGGGGTTGCGCGGCCCAAGGTGTCAAGGTAAATGCTGAAATCATCATCCGTTGCTTCGAAACGCGCCCCGGTCACTTTGATGGGTGCGGCTTCGGTTCCGCCTTCCTCCGTTGTATCACCTGACGTCTCATCGCCTCCAGATGAATCGCCACCGTTTTTATCCTGCTGCCCGTTATTCTTCTCGTCGGCATTTTGCCCGGCATCATCGCCTATCAGTACGGTGCCTTTATCATCAGGTTTCGGTTCCTTTTCCTCAGGTTTAAAGAATTGGCTGAAGGGGGTTATACCCCCTTCGTCTTTCTCTTCGGATTGGGGGTCGGGTTTTACAGCCGGCTGCGGCCATTCTTCGGGAATCCATCCGTCACCTATATCCTTTTCGGCTTCCTCCTTGGCGCGGCGTTCATCATCTAATTCCCTGGTTATATCATCAATTCTTCCCACATACTCATCGATACGCCGATCCCCCTTGGCGGCATACTTCACCGCGGCTTTGTATTCTTCACGCGCATTCTCGAGTTTTCCCTGGCCAAAGAAGATGCTCCCCTTAAGCGCATGAGGGCGTGGGTCGGCGGGATTTATTTCAGCCCAGCGATTGAGGTGAAAAAGGGCGCCGTCGATGTCATCGACTTCCAAGTATGCTAAGGTAAGTTCCTCTATCACCTCGATGTCATCATTTTTTAAAGCTAACGCCTTTTCATAAGCGCCGATGGCTTCCGCCCACTCGCCCCGCGATACATGCCATGAACCCTTGGCTGCAAGGCCGGCAAAATCCTCAACATCCTCGCCGGTTAAGCCGGCGTCCATTTGGACATTTGTATCATCCGTTGAGGTCTCAAAATGATTCGACGCCGCGATAATCTCATCGGCGGTCTTCTCTTCCCCCGCAAGGGGTTTATTAAATGCGTTTACCAGGACAATCGCCAAGGCAACCAAAACGATTGTCGCAATCCCCCAGTACACGGCGGAACGTTTCCTGATTAATTTAGGATGATCCTTAGGAAGTTCCCCTCCCCCCTGCTTCGACTGAAGAAGGTGCCTGTCGCTGCCGCAAGAAGGACATACGGATTCATCGAGGGAAACATCAGCCCCGCACTTAAGGCAGACGAGCTTGTCGCTATCGCTCCCTTCAGTCATCTTACAAGGCACCTTCGACATCTATATATATCATATATGTCCGATAATGCTTCGCGCCACGAGGTTCATAACAATGAAATATTATACTATATTACATGGTTAAGCGGAATTAATTGCGGGACAATTGGGGACGGGCCTGATTTACTTGGCGTTAGATGCGGGTTTAGAGGTCGTCTGTATCAGGCCCGTCCCCAATTTAGCCTTTTTCGACAGCCCCCCGGTCCCTAATTTTGATGATGCCCCTTTTGCCACCTTTAATTTTACAAAAAAATCCATTTATGCTAAGATTCTTTTTCCTTTGCTGGTGGGTCGATAGTCCGTGATATCGTGCGAAAGGAGCGCTAACTTGGAAGGCGTCACTGACTTCATCGACGAAATTGTAAACCGTTATGACGCCGTCTCAGCCTCTGTCACCATTTTGGTTATCGCGGTCATCGTCATCGTGATAGTGCTGGGGCTGGAATTTTGGCGCAATTTCTTCGGGATGCTCGGGTCCCCGGCAATCACCTTCCAGCGGCTGATAGGCGAGGTAAGCCTGCCGCCGGCAATCTTCGTGGTTATAAGCTCCGGGTTCCTGATGGCCATCACGCTGCTGTTGGCCTGGACAGATAAAGTGACAGGCGACGCGGTAAAGGCCCAGTTCAACATCTTCTTCGACTGGATGAGCGAACGGGTGGCTGTGATGGGAGGGTTGGTGCCGGAACAAATACCCCTTAGGGATTTGTTCTCCAACATCGAGCACGACGTGGTCTACATGCTCGGGTTTTTTGTGCTCATACCCATCGCATGCCTTATTATATGGGCCCTCGGCGGGGTCGGCTTCCACCTTGCCAGCCTTATGGCCGGCAATAAAGGCGGGGGGGGCATTGGTGGGTTGCTTTCATCCAGTGCTTATACATATATCCCGGTAGTGCTGCTCACGCTATTCGGGGTAAAGTACATCTATGCCGGCACATATAATACGGTGCTGCTGGTAATCTTCGGGCTCTACTACGTTTTTCTTTGGACACTCCTGATGCGGGAATACGGCCGTTACACCTATCCCAAAGGGTTCATAAGCTTTATCATCGGCGCCGTATTCACCGCGATACTTACCGCCGCAGCGACACTTGTAGTGATGTGGATTGTCGCCCTGATTATGCAGTATACGTAGCGGTTTTGACCCGTGGGATAATTGCCACGGGTTTATTATATCTCGATTCGGTAGTATATTATTAAGGGGCTGTCTTCAGGAGGTGTCTGAAATGCGTTTTGTTTTAGCTCTCTTAATAGCCATGCTTCTATGGTCCGCGATCGGATGCACTCCCCGTATGGACCAGCAAATCAAGGAGAAGACGAATCTTGGGCTTGATACATACACCAAGGCCCGTGATATGAGCCAGGATTCCGCCGCCCTGGAAAGCATCAAGAGCGATATGGTGCTTCGCTATTACGCCCTTCAGGGATTAATCAGGACCAGCGCGTCACACGCTGTTGTGACCATCACGGGCAGGGTAAAAACCCAGGAGCAGAAAGACCTTGCCGGGCAATTGGCCAAAGGTACGGTGGGGGTCAAAGAGGTCATCAACGAACTTGAAGTTGACCCGACCCTCGAAGACCCGCCGTTCGACTGGTAACCTGTGCAGCCATCCATCTTTGCCGCGTGTAAGTACTTAAGCCCCGAAAGGGGCTTTTTGTTAGGATGGTAAACCACGAAATGGGATTCGCAGGTTACATTCATTTGAAAAATATGAGTTAGTATATTGTTGCTCGTGTGGGGCTATCCCCAAGCCCCATATATTTTTATGCCCCCTAATCGCATTTCCCCCCACTTTTTTTTATAATGCAGTGAAACCTTTTACGCTTGAGCTGGTCTAAAAGAACGTCCGGTTGGAGGGTTCGGTTCAGGGTAAAGAAATGATTCATACTGATTGTACTATTAAAAGCTGCTATCGAAAGGGTTTCGCGGGGTTTCTCTTGGGAATACTTTTGTTTGTCCTGTCAGGCGGCGTATCTTTCGCGCAATCCGCCGAATCCCCATCGGAAGTGGTGCCCCTTACCGTTGATGAGGCTGTTGCTTATGCCCTCGAGCATAACGCGGATTTTCAGCGCTCCGGGATAACCCTCAGGATGGCGGAGCTTAACTTCGATTATAACGCGGCTATCTTCGACCCCACATTCCAGGCGGAGCTTAACACGAGCCGTACTGCCACCGGCGGATTGAGCGACCAATCGCAGTTGCTTTCGGGGAATGACACGCGAACAATCAACTCCAAGCTCGGCTATTCATGGCTTTTCCCCACCGGCGATGCAATAAAATTCAGCTTAGGAGGCGACCGTTCCTCTTACTCAACGTTATTGGACGACACGCCGGCCAACTTTAAGTCATATTCTTCCGTGCTTGCATTGGCTTATTCCCGTCCCCTGCTGAGAGGTTTCGGCTCGGCGGTAACAATGGCGGGGATAGACAGGGCTACGATAGATGTAGCCATAAGCAAGACGGCGGTTGAGTCAGCCAAAGCGGAACTTATATATGGCGTGCGCATGGCCTATCTAAGGGCCGTTGCAGCGCGCGAAGCGGAAGGGGTTGCGCAGGTATCGCTTACCGAGGCACAAAATCTTTTTTCCGAAACAAAAGCTAAGGTGGAAGCCGGGGCTTTAGCGCCATACCAGGAGATAGCAGCCGAAGCGGGGCTCTATACGAGGGAAGAAGATTTGCTGCGGGCACAGGGGGAGTATGAAAAAGCCATCAACAGCCTGAGGGAGCTATTGGGGGCCGCCCCTGAGTTGAAGATTAATATTTCACCGGGTATGGACATAGCATTCCCCCGGACGGATGAAGAGACGGCCGTGGACAAGGCTTTTCAGGCCCGGCCGGATATCGGCGAGTTGAAGCTGAGGCGTAACCGCGCCGAGGTCGACTTGCGTTTGGCCTCCGATTCCCTTAAGCCGGAGCTTGGCTTCACCAGCGGGCTCGGCTTCCAGGGCGAGAATACCGATTACTTCGGCAGCCTTAAGGAAATGAATAATTTTTCCTGGAACGCAGGTTTGCTTTATACAGTGCCGCTTGGAGGGAACAGCGCCGCGAAAGCTAAGATGCAATCAGCGGAACTTGCAATCGAGGATATAAAACTTCAGCTTCAGGCCCTCGGTGAAAGGGTGCGTCGCGAAGTTACCGATGCGCTCGTGGAACTTGGCAACGCCAATGAACGGCTGCGCGTATCGAAGACCGGCTTGGAAGCAGCCAGGGTCAAGATGGATGCGGAGAAGCAGCGGTTCGAGCTGGGGCTTATCACAGCGGGTGATTTGCTTGAGTATGAGAAGGAATACTCGCAGGCACAGCTTGCCGAAGTGCAGGCGCGTATTGAATTGTTGCAGGCCGAGGCATTGTTGGCAAAATTGACGAATTCGGGATAGAGGGCCGCACATCACAGATGTGCGGCACCCGATATATTGATTATCCGAGCCGCGACCGTGAGGGAGCGGACCTTTGATTGATTTGATAATCCGAGCCGCGACCGTGAGGGAGCGGACCTTTGTTTGATTTGATTATCCGAGCCGCGACCGTGAGGGAGCGGACCTTTGATTGATTTGATTATCCGAGCCGCGACCGTCAGGGAGCGGACCTTTGATTGATTCGATAATCCGAGCCGCGACCGTCAGGGAGCGGACCTTTGATTGATTTGATAATCCGAGCCGCGACCGTCAGGGAGCGACAATTTATTAGTTAAATGAGCAATAACAATAAAATAAACGCGAACGGTGTATTCATACAGCTTATTAAAATATGCAAGACCTACTACATGGGCCTGCACCGTGTGGAGGCGCTCAAGGACGTCGATTTGACCATCGGGCACAGCGAGATGGTCGCCATAATGGGCCCCTCAGGCAGCGGAAAAAGTACATTGATGAATATTTTGGGTTGCCTGGACAGGCCCACCTCAGGCAGGTATCTCCTTGAAGGCAGCGATGTAGCCAAGTTCAGCGACAACCAGCTGGCGAATATTCGCAACCGCACAGCCGGTTTCGTCTTTCAGAATTTCAACCTTCTGCCGCGCACACCGGCTGTCGAGAATGTCGCGCTGCCGATGATTTACGCGGGTGGGCGAAGCAATGTAAAGGCCAAGGCTTTGGCCGCCCTCGAGGCCGTCGGGTTGCGCGACAGGTGGCATCACAGGCCCAATGAGCTTTCAGGCGGTGAGATGCAGAGGGTGGCGATAGCCAGGGCTATTGTGAACGACCCCGATATTGTTTTCGCCGATGAGCCCACCGGCAACCTCGATACTGCTGCCGGGAACGAGATACTGCAGATATTCGAGGACCTGAACCGCCGGGGGAAGGCAGTGATAATAGTCACCCACGATCCTGATGTCGGTGACAGGTGCCCGCGGATAATAAAATTCCGCGACGGGCATCTGGTCAGCGACGAGAGAAGGTAATCATCAGGCGGTTTGGATATTCTGATTCTATATCTTATAGGAGATGATGATGAATTCAGCGGAAGAAATTATACCCCAGATGGACGATGCCGGCGCCGAGGAATTGGAGCCCCAGGGGGTCATAGACAGGCTGATAAATATTTACTTGGAGCCTGCAACACTTTTCAAATACCTCGCGGTAAAGCCCGATTTCTGGACCCCGTGGATTGTTGTGGGCATTATCATGTTACTTATGACCGCCTTCACATTCCCGGTGACATATGATCTTGGCATTGAATACCAGGTGCAAATCGCCCAACGACAGGGAAAGAGCGACACCGACATAGCCAAATTAGTGGATCAGGCGCAGAAGATGCATACCTTTTCTATGGTCTTTGCATTAGTATCCGCCGCTGTCACCCCATTAATCGGCTGGCTCATAGGCGGAGGAATTGTCTTCGTTATATCGCTCATTCAGGGATTGGAGGCTGGTTTTAAGCGGATATTCTCCGTGATGGCCTATACCTCGCTGATTTCCATACTCGGGAGCAGCATTATTGATAAAGTAATAAAGTTGGCGAGAGGGGCTGACACAATAGACGAATGGCAGCGTTCAATAATAAGCCTTGCGGTGCTGCTCCCCGTCAACGCTCATAAAGCCTTGGTCAGTGTCTTGAGTGTAGTTGACCCATTTTTCATCTGGTCGCTTGTGGCCATGGCCATCGGGCTGACATATGCCAACAAGTGCCGTATGCGGTCAGCGGTTGTTACAGTTATCATTTACGCCATAGTAATATTCGTTCTAATCGCGGGGCTGGGATTTGTTCAGCAGCTATTGACCGGGGGAGCCGGAGGCGGCGGCGGGGGCAATGTAACAGTAAGCGCATAACGAAAGGGTTTTATAGATGGCAAAACCTGAAAAGAGAAAATCACGCAAGCTGAGGAATTTCATTTTTATCCTCGTTGTTATCGCCTTAGCGGCGGTATTGGCGGCGGTCGCCTTGAAAGGGGGTGGGGCGAAGGGTGAGCATAAATTGGCGTCATACCAGGGGACCGAGGAAGCCAAGCGGGGAGATATACGGCAGGTGGTAAGCGCCCAGGGGCCGCTATCCCCTTATGATACCGTGCACGTGCGGTCCGAGGCTTCCGGCAGGGTGGCCAAGCTGTTCGTCGAAACCGGAGACAGGGTGAAGGTCGGCGACCCGCTTGTCGAGCTCGATCAGAAAAACCTTCTCATCGAGCTTGACCGCGCCAAAGCCGCGGTGGAAGCCGCGAAAGCCAATCTCGACCAGCAGAAAAAGGGCTGGGTCCCATCGGAGAAATCCCGCGTCGAGCAACAAATAAGGACGCTTGAAATCGACCTTACACAGCGGGAGACCGATTTTGCGCGGGTTGAGAAGCTGCATGCCGCGGGGTTTGCATCCGACTCCGAACTCGAAGCTGCGAAATATGCCCGCGACCAGGCCGCCGTGGCTCTTCAGAACGCCCGCGAGCAGCTTGATATCTTGCTCGGGGGAAACCCGAAGGAGATAGTTGACTATTACCAAGCCAACTATCGCATGATCAAGGCTGATTACGACCGCGCGCAAACAGCCCTCGGCGACGCGACAATCCTGTCGCCGATGGATGGTGTGATATTGCAGCGGTTCATTACCGAGGGAAGCGTCATCGTAAGCTCCCAGGCGTCATTCGGAGGCAACAACGATCTCGTCGTGCTCATAGGCGACCTTTCGAGGATGAAGATCAAGGCGCTCGTGGATGAAACCGATATCGGGAAGGTTCATATTGGGCAGAAGGCGTCGATTACGGTTGATGCCTTCGAGGGCGAGGAATTCGAGGCGAGTGTCGCCAAGATAAACCCGATGGGGAATGTCTCCACGACCGTCACGAATTTCGAAGTTGAGATGGAAATAAATAACCCCGACGGTAAGCTGCTTCCGAACTTGACGGCCTATGTCGATATTGTGACCAACGAAGTGAACGATGTGCTTATTGTTCCGGATAAAGCCATTCTGCGCAGCAACGGCAAGGATTATGTCTTCGTGGTTGATGACAACGACATCCTTCAGCAGCGCGAAGTTGAAGTGGGGGCTACCGACTATGAAAATACCGAGATTCTAAGCGGGGTTGAAGAGGGAGAGCGGGTCGTCTCGAAAGGCGTGCCTACGCAGCCCTTCGATGCCGAGAAAAAAACGAAGAAGGGTAAGAAAAACGTAAAAGAGGCAGAGGAAGAACCTACGCCGACTGAAGCCAAATGACAAGCCCGGACAGCCGAATCCCTAAGCTGATTTTCATAGCGGTACTATGCGCCGGGCTTTTAACCATGACGGGGAAACTTCGCGACTCCGACGAATTCCCCATGATCCTCACGACGCAATCGATATGCGAACGCGGGACATTCGCCATAGAGAACCTCAACGGGGAAGGAAATCCTCTCGCCGATGAATGGTCGAACATGTGGTTCAACTGGCAGCACATGGAGGATTTCCAGTATGGCGACAGGGATTCCGCCGGTAACCTCTATAGCAAATACGGCTTCCTCTCATCAGCGATATTCATACCCATGTGGTTCGTGGGGATGCTGTCAGCCGCTCTCATCGGCCTTCACGGGGCTGACAGGCTTTCGTTCATTGTTTTCATCGCAGGATTAACGACGCCAATATTGCTTGCGCTATGCGCAGTATTGCTGTTCCGCATCGGAAGGTTCCTCGGCTACGGCGTGAGGACATCAGCATATCTCTCGTTGGCTTTGGCGCTATGCTCGAACCTTCTCGTTTACGGCGGGATGTATATGAGCGAAGTGCCGCAGGTCACATTCCTTCTGATGGCGTGGTACTTCCTGTTCGGTTTCATATACGGCGGCAAACCTCCCCTGTGGGCATTCCTCTGCGCTTTGTCCTACAGCTTCATGCTGCTCGTCAAATTCGCCGACATCATTTACATCGTTCCGCTTTTGTTCATAGCCGCCGGCAAAATAGCCGGGCCGCTTTGGGATTCATATTCCCGCCTGTTGAAAGGGCAACCGGTACCGAAGGCACACTTCCGCCGCTACTCCCAGGCCGTATTCGCCCTGATTATCGGCATTCTGATATTTCCCATTATTTTCAATCTATACAACTATGCTCGTTTCAGCGACCCAATGAAAACCGGTTACATACCCGAATACCAGAACCTTTATGTACCAATCTATTATGGCCTTATCGGGTTCCTCGTGAGCCCAGGAACATCATTGTTCCTCTACTTCCCCCCCGCGATACTCTTCTTCTGGTCGATGAAGAAGTTCGCGCGGAAATATCCGATGGAAATTTGGTTTCTTGTATTCCACGCGGCAATTCAAGTTATCTTCTATTCGCGATTGGTATATTGGGCCGGCTTCTGGAACTGGGGACCGCGTTATGCGCTGCCCATACTCCCGGCATTGCTGCTTCCGGTGGGGATGCTTATCGAGGGCGAAGGCTCCAAGCGCTATTTGAACGGCTTCAGGCGCCTGTGCTATGCCGGTTTCTTGGTTCAATTGCCGGTGCTGTTTATTCACTTCAATGAATTCATACGCCTTATGCGCAACACGTTTGGCGAGCCCGCATGTTATATCAAGATGTTTTATATCCCCCCATATTCCCCAATCCTCTGCAACTGGTGGCTGCTTCTCAGCAAATTCATGGGGACGGTTTTCCATTTCCCGCTTAATATCTGGGGTATGGGCACGGAGGGATATACATCGACGAAGTTGTTTTTCGTTGTGCTGAGCAGGGATATTCCCGCAATGGCCCCGTTTTTCATCATCGCAGCCATCGTGTTTTTGTGTGGGGCTGTTTATGCGGCTTCGCAGTTGAAGAGGGTGTTGCAGGTAGTTTAACTTGTTGAGTATTGTAGCGCAGGCGTCCCGCCTGCATGGTGCATTGCAGGCTGGAAAGCCTGCCCCACACGGAATAACTTGATTGGTGTGAAACCATGCAGGCGGGACGCCTGCGCCACAACAGGAATAATTTCTAATAACCCATGAATTCGGTTGTTTCGGGACACCCTTGGGCCTGTTGAAAAAGTACTTGAGACCGGGTGGCGCACATCTATTGATGTGCGCGGTACCCCTGGAAGCCGCATATCACGGCATACGCCGCAACCGCTACGCGGTTGATAGAT